>Ga0209697_10000347_pt1 | contig 75850 bp, 66 predicted proteins | sample AliMusrvi5mmetaG_FD_184115 | JGI IMG/M metagenome (GOLD analysis project Ga0209697, IMG submission 184115) | Freshwater lake bacterial and archeal communities from Alinen Mustajarvi, Finland, to study Microbial Dark Matter (Phase II) - Alinen... | ecosystem: Environmental > Aquatic > Freshwater...
TTGTTGAAAATGAAAAAATGATTTTCGAGATTGCAGAGAAACTTTGCAAACTACAGGAAAAACAAGGGTTTCAACTGATATTTAAAGCTTCATATAAAAAAGCAAATCGTTCAAGTCTGAATTCTTTTACAGGAATAGGGGATGAGAAAGCATTGCAAATACTTGAAAAAGTAAAAAAGAATTTTCATATTCCTGTTCTTACGGATGTGCACGATAAAACAGAAGTGGCGCTGGCTTCGCAGTATGTTGACTATCTTCAAATACCTGCATTTTTATGCAGACAAACTGAATTGCTTATAGAAGCTGGAAAAACAGGCAAAACGGTGAATGTGAAAAAAGGTCAATGGATGTCAGCAGAATCAATGAGTTTAGCGGTTGAGAAAACGAAATCGCCTGCTAATGCTGAAGTTTGGCTTACTGAACGTGGAACAATTTTTGGCTATAATGATTTGGTGGTTGATTTTACTTCTGTTCCGAAAATGAAAAAGATTTGTGATAAGGTTATTGTTGATTGCACTCATTCTGTTCAGAAACCAAATGCTGGATTGACAACCGGTGGCGATCCTTCGATGATTGAAACAATTGCAAAAGCCGCTGTGGCTGTGGGTGCTGACGGATTGTTTTTGGAAGTTCATCCAAATCCTGAAAAAGCCATGAGTGATGCGGCATCTATGTTGCAAATAGATAAGCTTGAAAATATTATCTCAAAGTGTTTATTAATTATCAATGCATTAAAATAATGAATCAGACTTTTATTAACGATATAAAAGAAATTATTAAAACAGAAACAGCTGCTATTGAAAACCTTGCTCTGGAAGGGAATGGATTGTTTGAAGCTGTTGAATTACTTTATAAATGTATTCACGAAAACCATGGAAAGCTTGTGGTTTCTGGTCTTGGCAAAGCCGGACAAATCGGAATGAACATGGCAACTACTTTTTGCTCCACAGGAACAACAGCTGTATTCCTTCATCCATCGGAAGCGCAGCATGGTGACCTTGGAATACTTCAAAAAAACGATGTTCTTTTATTGCTCTCAAATTCTGGTGAAACACGAGAAATTTTAGAACTGACAGAACTTTCATCAAAACTTTATAATAAAAAATTTTCTACAATTGTTATTACCGGCAATCGTAATTCAACGTTATCACGTATTGCTGATGTGCTTATAAATACAGGCAATCCGAAAGAAGTCTGTCCGCTTGGATTGACTCCAACTACATCAACAACTCTAATGACTGTTATTGGCGATATTCTTGTCGTTGAACTAATGAAAAAAATTGGTTTTACAAAAGAAGAATACGCGAAAAGACACCATGGTGGTTATCTCGGATCACTTTCAAGATCAAAGTAATGTTTAAATATTAATAAGAGTCAAGAATTTGTTGTGTGTGATTTTTTGTATCAACTTTTGTGAATATTTTTTCAATAATGCCTTTTTCATTAATAATAAAAGTAGTTCGTAAAATTCCTATGAATGTTTTTCCCATAAATTTTTTTTCGCCCCAAACTTCATAAAGTTTTATAAGTTGTTTTTCTTTATCAGCAATCAATGGAAATGGAAGTTCGTAATTAGTTATAAATTTTTGATGTGATTTTTCTGAATCAGCGCTGACACCAAGGATTTTAAATCCTTTTTTCAATAAAGTATTGTGATTGTCTTTTAGATTGCAAGCTTCAGCAGTACATCCGGGCGTATCATCTTTTGGATAAAAATATAAAATCAATTTTTTTCCGGCAAAGTCTTTTAATTGAATAATATTTCCATTTTGATCTTTTGCTGAAAAATCAGGTGCTTTATCGTTTTCTTTAAGTGTTGTCATATCTTTAAGTTTTGAGTACAAATGAAATCAATTTTTGCTGCCAAGTCAATAAAATAAGTATGATATTCAACAGGTACAATGAAAAAATAAAATGAAAAAAACGAGAAATGATTTTAATTAAAACCATTTATAAATTTTCATACCAACTGTGAAAGTAACAATTCCAGTAGCAAATAGAATAGTGATAGGTTCAGCAATCTTCATCAATCCTGCACCTTCGATAAAGATGCTGCGAATTCCATCAGCGAAAATAGTTAAAGGAAGTAGTTTTATAACTGGAATAGCCCAAGCGGGGAAATTGTGATAGCTGAAAAATATTCCTGATAAAAGCATCATCGGCGTAATCACCGCATTAATCAAGCCATTCCCCATTTGTACATTTGAAGTATGTGAAGAGATTAAAACTGCAATGCCTATAAATGCTGTGTTTCCGGCAATAAAGAGAATTGATAATGCAAGAATGCTTCCTTGAATATTTAAATTAAAATAATAATATGAAAAAATAATCAGCAACAATGATTCGCAAAATGTAATCATAACTCTTGTGACCATTTGCGCTGTAAGGAAATCGGATTTTTTTAATGGTGTGGCAACGATTCTTCTTAAAAGTTTCTTTGATCGTTTTTCAATCAAAGTATAACTCACTCCCCACAAACACGACATCATTACACCCATCGCAATCAAGCCTGGTACAAGGAAATCAATATATCTTGTTCCTTGAACTGTCATCGGTGAAATTGATTCTGAATTATCTGACACAATTGTTTTATTAATAATATTTGGCAATTGCATGTGTATCAATTGTGCTTCAGGATTTGAAGGATCAAAATTGAAATGAATATCTTTTTCATCTTCAGTTAAGATAACATTGATATTGCCTCGCTTAAGCAGTATTACTGCGCTGTCCCACGATGTGTTTAAAAATTTATAGGTTGTATTTCCTAGTTTTTTATTGCTGATAGTTTTTTCAAAAGTTGGAATATTATTTTCAGAAACAATTTTTGAAGGTTTTGTTTCTGTTAAAATAAATTGTTTTAATAAGCTATTTTTTATTTTCTGATTTTCAACAACAGCAACGCTTCTAACAATTATTTTATGATCCGAAAAAGCCATTCCCAATCCCCAAGCCATAGCAATCGGGAAAATGAATGACCAGAATAAAGCTCCTGGTTCTCTGAGGAATTCTTTTATTTGAGTGAAAATAAGTTGAAATAATGGCTTGTTCATATTGTAAACATTAGGTAGCGATATGTTTTCCGGTCATTGCAATAAAAAGATCATCCAATGTCATTTGACGACAAATTATCGTTTTCAGTTCAACTTGAACTTCTTTAAAATAGCTTAAAAGTTCAGGTAAAAATGCAGCAATATTATTCACATGAATAATTCCTTTGCGATCTTTTTCATCCCAATGAAAATGTTTTATGTTTGAAAATATTGGATGACTAGTATTTTCAATATTTCCATTCAAAACAAATTCAATGATTTCTGTGCTGTTATTAGCTTTGAGTAATTCTTCGAGAGTGCCTTGTGCAAGGATTTTTCCGCCGTCCATGATAATTATTTTGTCGCAAAGTATTTCTGCTTCTTCCATATAATGCGTAGTCAGCAGCATAGAAGTGTTTCCTTCATCTTTTAATTCTTTAAGAATATTCCATATTTCATGGCGTGCAGCCGGATCAAGTCCTGTGGTGGGTTCATCGAGAATAAGAATCTGAGGTTTATTTATCAACGCAATGCCTAATGCCAATCGTTGTCGCTGACCGCCGGAAAGATTGACCATGTAAGCTTTTCGCTTGTCTTCAAGATTGATTAATTTTAATATTTCTTCTACTCTGTCATTATTCAGATTATAAAATGAAGCAAAAAGTTTTAATGTTTCAAAAGTTGTGAGTTTATCATTAAATTTTGTTTCCTGAAGGGAAATGCCGAGAATTTTGTAGATTTCTTTTTCGTTTTTTTTCCACGACATATTTTTAATTAATATCTCGCCTGAATCAGGATGTTGAATGCCTTCAATCATTTCAACCATCGTAGTTTTGCCGGCGCCGTTAGGACCAAGCAAAGCTACAAATTGTCCTTTTTCAATATTCAAGTCAATTCCCTGAACAGCCTTAACATCTTTAAAAGACTTGTGAACATTAACGGTTTTAATCAATAGATCTGTTGCCAAAATGAAAAAATAGTTAAGTTGAATTTCATTTGCAAAATTATGAAAATATTGAATGTGAATGATTATTCTCAGTTGATAAACGGAAGTAAATTTTGCAATCAAAGAATATAGAATCCAGAAATCAGTATTAAGAATAATTGTTTAATGAAATTGATTAAAAATATTTCAAATAGAAAAATTTCTTGCTTTCCTTCCATTCTGAATTCCGACTTCTGGATACTTATAAAATACTTTTTGTATCAAATGAATATTATGCTTTTGTAAATAATTTTCAATTATATCTTTTTTTAAACTTTAAAAAAAACTAATTTTGCAGCCACTTAATTTTTCATTCGTTCATTTATATGATAAGCAGAAGGCATCTACGAATTAAAGTCATGCAGGCATTGTATGCTTATTTTTATGTTGAAAACGATATTGTCATTGCGGAAAAAAATCTCCTGCATCGCATCGAAAAAATTTATGATCTTTATCTTTACCTGGTTCAGGTACTTCTTGAGATACATGATTTTGCAAGAAAACGAATGGAAGATGCAAAACATAAACATTTGCCTTCTGCAGAAGAATTAAATCCTAATCTTAGATTTTTAAACAATATGGTGATCAAACAAATCACCGAAAACTCATTGTTTAATCTGCATATTAGTAAAAATAAAATTAATCTTATGGATGAAGAAGAACTCATTCGAAGATTATTTACAATGATTCGCGACAGTAAAGAGTTTCAAGAATATATGCAATTACCGGAAGATTCCTATCGGGAAGATAAAAAAATAGTTCAGACGATTTTTTACGATTATATTTTTACAGATACAAATATTCAATCTGTGTTAGAAGAAAAAAATCTTTTTTGGGCTGATGACAGTTACATTGCTTCACAAATGATTCATAGTACAATTTCATATTTTAAAGAAGCTTCGGATGCTTCATCTCCACTGCCTTCTGTGTATAAAAAAACGAGTAGCAAATATCCTGATGAAGACAGAGAATATGTGAGCGATTTATTCAGAAAAACAATTTTGAATAATAAATTTTATGAAGAAAAAATTTCATCATATATACAAAATTGGGATATTGATCGAATTGCTCAGATAGATTTCATCCTGATGAAAATGGCTTTATGCGAGATACTTGAATTTCCTAATGTTCCGGTCAAAGTTACGATGAATGAATACATTGACATTGCAAAAGAATACAGTTCGCCCAGCAGTCATGTTTTTATTAACGGTATTTTAGATAAAATGGTCATTGATTTAAAGAAAGAAGATAAAATTAAAAAATTCGGAAGAGGATTGAAAGAATAAATTTTACATTATTATTTTTTCTAACTTTGCCAATAAAACAACAATGAAACATATAAATTTCTACATCTTTTTTATATTCGCTTTTATCCTTTTTTCATGTGGAAGACATGACAACAAACAACTCAATTCAGATGTTGTGAATAATCCTGCAACTGCTTCTGGCACTAAGAAAGAGAATAGCGCTGCTTTTAAATTTGAAAGTGAGTTACATGATTTTGGGAAAGTTGCTCAAGGTGAAAAAGTTTCATTTGCTTTTAAATTTAAAAACGTAGGAAAATCAGATTTGCTTATCGCAGATGCTTATGGTTCCTGCGGTTGCACAATACCAACATTTTCAAATAAACCAATTGCTCCTGGCGCGGATGGCATTATTGAAGTGCTTTTCAATACAGAAGGCAAAAGTGGAAATCAGGAAAAAACAGTCACAATTATTGCAAACACAGTTCCAAACGAAAAACAAATAAAAATTCGAGCATTTGTTCAAGTGCCGGAAGAAAATAAAAAATAATATTTATTAATAATTAAATCCAAATCAGAATGAACCTTTTACATTTAACATTGATGGGAGCTCCTGCATCAGGCGGCGGACAGCCAGGTGGACAAATGAATTTAATATTCATTGTATTGATCTTTGTCGTATTTTATTTTTTCTTTATTCGTCCACAAATGAAGAAAACCAAAGAACAAAAAAAATTCAGAGAGTCATTGAAAAAAGGTGATAAAATTATCACAATTGGCGGCATTCACGGAAAAATTCTTGAAGTAGCTGAAACAACTGTAATCATTGAAGTTGAAGGACAGAACAGATTGAAAATGGAAAAATCTGCTGTAGCAATGGATATTTCTTCAACAGGTCAAGCTCAAGATCAGCAATTACAACAAAATAAATAACAGTTTATTTTTATTCTTTTGATTTCAAAAAAAATCAGAAATAACGGTAAGATATTTTTTGTCTGTTTTTTTATATCTTTTTTAATTTGGTTCTCAATTAAACAGGCTGAAATAAACTATGTTGTTTCAAGTTATACTGTAATTCCGGTCAATATACCGACCGGTAAGATTTTATTGAATTCAATTGATACTGTTCTTAAACTAAAATTACATACTAAAAAAAATAGACTTTTTCATTTTGTTTTGGCTAATCCAAAGCATATTTATATTGATTTGAAAGGTATTCCATTGATTCGTCAAAATGAAAAAAGTATTGTTAGTTTAAATAATAAAGAAATCATAGAGTGCATTACAAATCAACTCAATGATGAATATGAAATTATCTCTATATTTCCTTCAAAATTACAATATACTTTAAGTGATGAATATTACAAGAAAGTTCCTGTAATTACTGATTTTACAGTCTATCCGGCACGTCAATTCAAAATGACTAAAAATATTTTTTATAATTTTGATAGTATTACTTTAAGAGGAGAAAAAAGCATTATTGATACTATTCGATTTGTCAAAACCGAAAAAAAAATCATTGCAAATATTTCAAAAAGTAATATTTACACATTAAAATTAATTAATCCTGTGAAGGATAATTTATTATTTTTTGATAAAAATGAGATCACAGCAAATGTTAAAGTTGAAGAGTTTACTGAACGAAAAATCATTATTCCTGTTGCCGTTGGTAATTGCAATAAAAATTATCAATTAAAAATTTTTCCTGATGATGTTACGATAATTTTTCAGGTTCCTGTTAGCAAATTCAGTTCTGTTGATCCAAACATGTTTCAAGCCATTGTTAATTGCCCGAATTCAGCGGATAGCAAAACATTACCCATTCAGATTATTCACAAACCGGATTTTATCAATCTGACAAAAATATATCCGGAGAAAACTGAATATATTTTAATCAAACGATAATGTTAAAAATCGGATTAACCGGAGGAATAGGCAGCGGAAAATCAACTGTTGCCGACATATTCAGTCACCTTGGCATTCCTGTGTATTATTCGGATGCAGAAGCAAAAGCGCTTTATTTTTTGCCGGAAGTGAAAGAAGAATTGCAAAAATATTTTGGTGAAAGCATCTTTAATTTACAGCAAGAAATTGATATAAAAATTTTAGCACAAAAAATTTTTAATGATACCAAAGCGCTTAATTTTATTAATGAATTCATACATCCGCTGGTTAAGCGCAAATTCAATGATTGGTGCGAAAAAAATGCAGAATTTAAATATGTAATTATTGAATCAGCCATTTTATTTGAATCTGGTTTTTATGAAAATGTGGATGAAATAATTTTTGTTTCTGCTCCCGAAACCCTTCGTATTTCAAGGATTATCAAGCGTGACCATTGCACAGAACAAGATGTTTTGGCAAGAATGAAGCAACAATTAGATGAGGAAAAGAAAAAAGAATCTTCAGATTATATTATTTACAATGATGAGAAACAACTGCTGATTCCGCAGGTTTTGACTATTCATGAGAAATTGAAATAAATATTTTTTTACTTTATAATCTTATTCATTCCTTTCAAACCTTGTCAATTAAATACAATTCGTTATTTTTGATAAATAATTTTTTATAATTACAAAACATCCAAAAATATTTGAAGGCAATATGTTTGTTTAATAAACGTTTAAATTGTTTTCATACAGATTAAAATTTAATATCCATTCAGTGAAAAAAATAGTTAAATACTCTTTCGTTCTACTTCTTATTTCAACCAATATATTTACTGTTTTTTCTCAAATTGGTGGCAATAGTGTTTATAATTCATTAGACTTGACAAACTCTCCACGTGTGACGGCTATGGGTGGTAGTTTCTTGTCAATCAATGATGATGATATAAATCTTTCAGTTTCTAATCCTTCTCTGATTAGCAACAAAATGAATAATAATTTATCGCTCAATTTTGTTGATATGTATTCGGATATTAATTACGGATTTGCTTCGTATTCCAAGACATTTAAAAAGTTAGGGAGTTTTGTTACTACGATGCAATTTGTTAATTATGGCAAATTCACAGCAGCAGATGAAACAGGTTTAGTAACCGGTACTTTCAGCGCTGCAGATTATTCTTTTGATATCGGGTGGGGTAGAACGCTTAGTCAACATTTTACTATTGGTTCAAATATTAAATTTATTTATTCAAAACTTGAAACATATAGTTCTCTTGGCTTGGCTGTTGATGTGGCAGGCACATATCACAACAAAAAAAATAATTTTTCAGCATCTTTAATTTTTAAAAATATTGGAAGACAGATTACAGCTTATGTGCCAGGAAATACAGAGCCTGTGCCATTTGAAATACAAGCAGGTCTTTCAAAAAAAATGGAACATGTCCCTTTTCGATTATCATTATTATTCACACATCTTGAAAAATGGGATTTAACGTATAATGATCCGCTTCATCCTGAAAATACTGTGAATATGCTTACAGGAGCAGTTGATAAAAAGAGTGGTTTTGATAAATTCACTGATAAAGCGTTAAGACATATTGTAGTTGGTGGTGAATTTAGTCCTGCGAAAAATTTCTTTATACGTTTAGGATATAATTATAAACGAAGAAAAGAAATGCAAGTTGTTGCAAAACCTGGAACTGTTGGTTTTTCATGGGGTGTAGGAATTAAAATATCTAAATTCAGCATCAATTACGCACGTTCAGCGTATTATGCTGCCGGTTCCCCCAATTATATAGGTATAACAACTTGTCTGTCTGATTTTATTAAAAAAACAAAAACAATAAATTAAATAAATATGAGTTTATTTGACATCATCAATGAGGATTTAAAGAAAGCAATGCTTGCAAAAGAAAAAGATAAATTAGATGCATTGAAAGCTATTAAAGCTGCATTCTTGCTGGCAAAAACTGAAAAGGGTGCACCACAAGAATTATCAAGTGAAAAAGAAATCAGCATCATTCAAAAGCTTATAAAACAAAGAAAAGAATCTGCAGAAATTTATAATCAAAACAATAGACCTGAATTGGCAGATATTGAAATTCTTCAAGCATCTTATATTGAAAAATATCTTCCAGCACAATTGTCAGATGAAGAATTGACGGCCGTTCTGAAAGAAATCATTGCAAAAATTAATGCAACATCCATTAAAGATATGGGACGAGTGATTGGTACTGCTGCTAAAGAATTAGCCGGAAAAGCTGATGGAAAATCGATTTCAGAGAAAGTAAAATCATTGCTGAATATTTAATTCTGTTTCTTTATTCAAGAACTTTCAAAAAAAATCCCTTCTTTAAATTAGTAAAGAAGGGATTTTAATTTTTAGTTTGAACCTTTTATTTTAGAATGATTATTTTATTTGTAACAACTCCTGCATTCGTTTTAAGTTGCAAATAGTATAATCCATTGCTTAAACCTGAGCCATTCCATTCAACCTTGTATTTACCAGTGCTTTGTTCTGAATTGATTAGTGTTGAAATTTTATTTCCGGTAATATTATAAACATTCAATTCAACATTGGTTGATGAAGGAAGCGTATAAATAATATTTGTTGAATTGTTCATTGGATTTGGATAATTAGATAACGACATATTTAAATTGTTATATTTATAGATGCCAATAATATTATCCGAAAGAACTTTTACTTGACTACATGAAGTATCACTCTGTCCGAGATTGGCATTATTTACTATCATGCAAACATTATAAGTTCCGGTATCTGCATATTGATGCGAAGGTGATAGAGACGAAGAGTTTGATGTACTATCACCAAAATCCCATTCAACTTCATCTGCATCTCCATACGTTGCACCTTTGAATTCAACAGGAAATACGCCTTTGGTGTTGAATTTTTTATTTTCAATATATCCGAATTTACATCTTAACATATGGAATCCAGTAGCTACATTAATCACTTCATTTTGGAAGCTGGTACATGAAGTAAGATTATTATTAATTTCTAAACTTACCTGATAAATTCCAGAATTTTGATAGGTGTATTTAGGATTCTTTTTAGTTGAAGTGCCTTGTCCATCGCCAAAATTCCAAATCCATGAAGTTGGATTTCCCATGGATTTATCAATGAATGATGCAGTTTTAGAGGCTGAATCAATGGTGAAATTGAAATTTGCAGAACATATCATAATATCATCGCCGGTTTTTATTTTTTGACATTTGATATTTTTACACCAATCACTTGAAACTGACAAACATACATTGTGGAAATCGTTATCTTTAAACGTATATATAGGATTTTCAATACTTGTAGTATCACCATTCCCGAAGTCCCATAAATATTTCCCAAGAAGTAATCCTTTTGATTGATTGATAAATGCAGCAGTATGTGTGTTTAAATCTAAATTATAGATATAATCTGCTTTGCAATCTTGTTGAGGATTTCCAATTTGAATTATTTCTTCATACGAATCGCTCACTGGTTCAGGAGAAGCAGGACACATAACTGTAAGTTTTACTTTGTAATAACCTTCTTTTTGATAATCCATAATCGGGTTTTTGCAATATAATTTATATCCCAATACTGTTACTGAACTGCCTATACAATCCCATGTTACACCATTGCCAAACTCCCAATGATAAGTGGTATTAGCAAAGTCAGTTGAATCAGCATGAAAAGATAATGGGAAATGAGAATTAGAAAGCGTTGTGTCAACATGAGTAAATGACGCTTTGCATTTTGGAACGCCGCCAAAATTATAATCAAAACAGTTTTTAGCTTGACAACCGGTTATAGAATCTGTGGTTGTGAGGCAAACGTTATAATTACCAGCGTTGAATTGAATGGTTGGATTTTGCAAATTTGAATATTGTCCATTATCAAAATCCCAGAAATAGTAATATCCATTTCTCGTTCCTTTGCTTTTGCCAAGATTAGAATTGAATGTTGCAATATTTTTCAATGTATCTAATTTCGCAAGATTAAAGTAAGAACCAACATTTCTAACAGAAATAGATATTGAATCTTCTCTTATCATTCCGCATTGGTTTTCTACAAAATATGAATAATAACCGTATTTAATAGAATCAGTATTTAAAATTAATTGATTACCTATTACTATATTATTAGTAATACCAGTATAATCTGAATATTGCCAAACATATTCTAATGGTTCAGTGCCTGTAGCTTTAATATCAAGCACTAATGTATTACCTTTACAAACAACTATATTTTTATCAGGAGGCGAAATAACAACTGGTTTGCCGCATCCACCATTAACTGTTTTCAATATTGTTCCGCCATCACCCACAGCATAGCCCGTATCATTAGCTGGGAAGCAGACTGAATATAAAGGATTTGAGGCGGGAGAATTTTGAAATTGACCATTCCACATGCCAGGCCCTTGTAATATATTTCCACCATCACCCACTGCGTAACCCTTTCCATCTTTAGTCATACAGACTGATGAAATAAAAGAAACCATTCCCATTCCTGAACTATAAGCACTTTCGAACATCCAACTGACGCCACCATCTTTTGTACTATAAAGATTTGAACCCGGACCTGCTACATAACCTGTTTTTGAATCAGTGAAATAGACAGAACGTAAATTGTAATATGGTCCTATTGATGTGGGTTGCGACAATATCCATGTTTTACCTCCGTCAGTTGTTGTAACTATTTTCCCACTATCGCTAACAGCATAACCTGTATCATTTACAGGAAAGAAAATAGAATAGAGAGTAGAAGTTGTTCCGGAGGACTGTTGATCCCATTGACTTCCGCCATTAGTTGTTTTTAAAATAATTCCACTATCACCCACAGCGTAACCAATATTTACATCGGTAAAATAAAGTGAACGTAGATTTTTAGTTGTTCCTGAATTTAATAAAGACCATTTTGATCCACCATTAGTCGTTTGCAATATTGTTCCATTAGAACCAGCAATATAGGCTACATTGCTGTTAAGCATACGAACAGAATTTAAAGAATTTGATGTGTTAGCTGTCAGAGTAGTTAACGTTTTACCACCATCAGTTGTTTTTAAAATTGTTCCATTTAATCCAACAATTAAACCATTATTTGTATTAATAAAATCAACAGAAAGCAGATCGTTTTCGCTGGCTGAAGCAGTGGATGTCCAGTTTTTACCACCATCAGATGTTTTTAATGTCTTTCCAAATTTGCCAACTGCAAAACCAGTTTTTGAATCAATGAAAATAATAGAATTTAAAGTAGAAATAGTATTCGTGGTTTGCTTTGACCAGTTTTTACCACCATCCGTAGTTGATAGAATGGTTCCTTGCATTCCGGTAGCAAAGCCGGTATTTGCATCAAAAAAATAAATAGAATTTAAGGGTGCATTTTTAGACGAAGAAGTAATCCAGTTTTTACCACCATCAATTGTTTTTATTATTTTTCCATTTGAACTTACTGCAAATCCTGTAAGGCTATCAATAAAACAAACAGATGTTAATGTTGTTGTATCGCCTGAAGATTGAGCAGTCCAGCTTATTCCACTATTTATAGTCTTAAATATTTTACCACTATCACCCACGGCATATCCAATAGATGTGTCAGAAAATGCAATCGAATTAATAATAATACATGATATTCCTGAATCCTTATTTATCCAAGTATTACCACCATCTGTGGTTTTTAATATTATACCGTTCTTGCTATAACTTTGACCGGCAAGATAGCCAACGTTTTTATTTATAAAATAACTAGACTTAAATGGTGTTTCAAGAACTTTTTCTGTCCATGTTTTTCCGCCGTCAGTTGTTGACAAAATAGTTCCCATATCGCCCACAGCAAATCCGGTATTTATATCAGTAAAAGAAACTGAATATAGATTAAAAGTGATTGATGTTTTTTGTACTATCCAATTTGTACCACCATCAATAGTTTTTAATATTATACCTTTGTCACCAACAGCAAAGCCTGTATTCGTATTAATAAATTTAACAGAATTTAAATTATAACCTTGTGGTTTTGGATTTAACCATTTCCATTGCGCCTGACTAATTAAAGGCAATAGAATAAAAAAATAAATAATTAATTTAAATGTTTTTTTCATAGTCGTAATTTTAAAATTATTGATAAATTAAAAATGCAAATAAATACATTCAATATATTAAACTAATTGTTTTTTAGTTCTAAAAATAATGTAGTTTTACAAAGGTACAAAATATATTTTGTTGTGTCAAGTGGAAGTTTGGTGAATAAATTTTTGTGAGGTAATTGCTTATATGATTACGATTGTTTGATTTTATGTCTGTTCATATTTAAAGGAATTATAATTAAAATAACTGAACAATAAATGAGAATTATTATAATAAAATCAAAAAGTAAAATTTAAAAAATTCAAATATTGAGAATTCAAATTCATATAATGAAAAAAGCTATTAATAAATAGTGAATTATTAATAGCTTTTTAAGTTGTAGTCCGTAGGGGAATCGAACCCCTGTTGCAAGAATGAAAATCTTGTGTCCTAACCCCTAGACGAACGGACCATAAAAGAACTTAAATTTGGGGTTGCAAAAATATAAAATTTTTTTATTTAAACAAAAGTTATCTCCTTTTTAATTTAGTTTATTCGCTTTCGCAATAAACAATGTGTAAAAAAAAGTTTTTTTGCTTTGAAAAAAACATGCTAAAAAATGAAATATTAAAATTTAAATAAAAATTTGATATTAGTAATTTTTAGTATTTTGCAATTTATTTTAAATAATCATTGATAAAAAAATGATAAAAGATGATCATCAAATAGGAACTATATCTACAATTGTTATTGTTGAAGACAATTTTTCTTTGAATAAATTGATTCAAATAGAACTTGTTAAAAATGGATTCAAAACTGAAAGTTTGGCTTCAGGAAGTGAGATTCTTGATAAAATAGCAAACAATCAGTTTATTAATAGTTTTTTCCTTTTTGATTTTTTTTTAGGAGATATGACCGCCAAGGATATTATTATTTGTCTTCAAAATAAAAACATTTATATTCCTTATATTTTAATGACAGGTCAGGGAGATGAAAACATTGCTGTAGAAATGATGAAATTGGGTGCATATGATTATACTGTAAAAGATATTGGTTTTATCAAAATGCTTCCAACAAAAATAGTACATGCAATAAAACGGTATGAATTAGAAAAGGAACTTAAACGATCACAAGCTAGAATAGTCAGGAGTGAATTTAAGTACCGTTCAATATTTGAAAATTTTCAAGATGTATATTTTGAACTTGATCGTAATAATATATTTTGTGAAGTTAGTCCTTCAGTAAAACTATTGCTTGGTTATTATCGAGAAGAACTTTTAAATAAAGATTTTTCTTTATTATTTAATGATGAAAATGATAAAAGTTTTCTTTCAGGGGTAATAAAAAATTCAGAAAGTATAAATGGAATTAATTTATTACTAAAAAGAAAAGATGGTACATTGAGAAATTTCACGTTAAATATTCAATTATTGTGCTCTGTTGAGACTGGTGATGAAATTATTTGTGGTTCCTTGCATGATATTACCGAGTTGAAAGAAACTGAAAAAAAAATGCTGAACAAAATAATAGAGACTGAAGAAAAAGAAAGAAAACATTTTGCCGAAGATATTCATGATTATTTAGGTCCTTTATTATCTGTGTTGAAAATTTATTTGAATATATTAGATACAGGCACTCACAGCGTTGAAAAGAAAAAAGAATTATATAATACAGCGTATGAGATACTAGACGAAACCATCAGGAAAACTAAAGAAATTTCATACAACTTAATTCCTAATATACTTACAGATTTTGGACTTTCCAATGCTATTTATTCGTTTTGCAATAAGATAAATTTAACAGGGAAGGTCAGTATAGATTTTAAAAATAATTGTAAAATAAGATTTGAACAGGATAAAGAAATAATTCTTTACAGAACAATCATTGAATTGATCAACAATACACTCAAACATTCTTCTGCAAATTTTATTTTTATTAATGTAGTTCACGAAGAAAAAAAAATCAAGGTGTTTTATAAAGATAATGGAAAAGGATTTGATTTTAATAAAGTTTCTACTGATGAAAAATTTTGTGGTTATGGTTTGTTATATTTGGGCAATAGAATAAAATTATTAAATGGAAGTTTTGATTATTTATTCAATGAAGGCGTTAATTTTCAAATTGAATTTGAAATAGAAAAATAATAAGTTTATTTATGTGAGATTATGATATGTTTTAATTAGTAAAAAAACAAAATAAATTAATTAATAAATGAAACCAATTAAAATTATAATTGTTGATGACCACTTGATATTCAGAAAGGGGCTACGTCTTTTGCTAGAAGAATTAAAGTTTGCAGTTGTAATAGGTGAAGCTTCCAGTGGAATAGAGTTTTTAGAATTAATTGAGGAATTAAACCCTGATATTGTATTAATGGATGTCAAAATGCCTCAAATGAATGGTATTGAAGCTACAAAAAAAGCATTAGCTAAATATCCTAAGCTTATTATTGTTGCATTAACAATGCACGAAGAGGATGAATATGTTAAAAGTATGTTTGATGCGGGGTCTAGAGGATTTATTTTAAAAAACGTTACCAAAGAAGAATTAAAAAATGCATTAACAACTCTAATAGACGGCAAAAGTTATTATTATTCAAATAGTTTGTCATCAGTAATAATAAATCATTATTTAAATACATCCAATAAAAACGTAGAAATTTATAGCGATAGAATACTATTTAAAGATATATATATATCTGCACGTTCAGTTGAGATTATTAGGCTGATATGCGAAGGTAATACGATTATTGAAATTGCTAAAATATTAGGATTAAGCAAAAGAACTATTCAAGGACATAAATATCGTATTTTTAAAAAAATAGGTGTAAAGAGTACGTCAGCACTCATAAAGTATGCTGTTCAACATAAATGGGTGAAAATGTAATGTTGTATTACTATATTCAAGTTAGTTGTTTGTTAATCTGAAACCATTTATTAGAAATTTAGTCGAAAAGTGAGTATAAATACTCCATATATGAGGTATTTATACTCATGAAAACTTAAAGTATTCGTTTATAATTTTGTGTAAAAAAACATAATTATGAACTACTTTATTTATTTAAAATTTAATAATAATATAAGATTCGGATTTTTAAATCTTCAAAAAAAAGGTTTTAAAAAAGTAATAATCATTTTAATACTTTATTTTAATCATACTGTATTTGCACAATCATCAGGTGATTATCGCAGTTGTCAAATCGGCAACTGGACTGATGCAACAACTTGGCAAATGTATGATGGTTCAAAATGGAATAACGCAAATTCATATCCAACTTACAACAATGGAAATATTTTAATTCAGAAAAATCATATAGTTACAATCACAATGAATTTGCTTCCTGTAGCCGGTCTCACCGTTGACCAGCTTTCAGTTGAAGGTATATTAAAAATGTCTTCTACATCAGCTACGCCACGAAGAAATTTTATTATAAATGATGGACAAGGGTCAGATTTTTTAATAAAATCCGGAGGATTATTTTTTCGTGATGCTGACGCAAATCATAATATTGTTTTAAATTCCGGTAGTGTGTTTGAAGTTCAAAACAATGCAGTGTATGAGCATGCTACTACTGATAATACAATTCCTGAAGCATTGTGGGATGAAGGTTCTACATTAAGAATTTCAGGTTTTGAAACGAGTCTGAATTTTTATAGTGGAGCTGAACAACAATTTTGGAATATAGAATGGAATTGTCCGAAACAAACTACTGCTTTCAACACAGCTACCGGTGGTGTTTTGCAGAATATTCGTGGAAATTTTTCAATAATAAATACTGGAACTGGGAAAATAAGATTGATAAATTCTCAATCATCTTATACAATGAATATTGGTCGAAATTTTAATATGCAAGGCGGTTCATTAGAAATGACTGCATCTTCAAGCAATGTGAACATCAATCTTAAAGGAGATTTTAATTTTTTCGGAGGAATAATTTCAAAAGTTACTTCATCTTCTTCACCAACTTTTTATTTTATTAATAACGGCGAACAGCTTTTTAATCGTACATCAGGCGTATTTAGCAATGCAATTAATTTTTCAGTTGCTTCCGGCTCTATTTTAAATATGTCGAATTCAAATATAGATGGAAGCACTGGCACATTTTATTTAAATGATGGAGCTACATTAAAGACTTCTCACATTAATGGAGTGAATGGAAATATAACTTGTTCAAACAAAAATTTAAGTAGCAAAGCAAATTATATATTTTATGGTTCATCTGAACAAGCTACCGGTAGCTTCATTGGACAACAATGTAATGATCTTCAGATTCTAAATTCTAATAAAGTTTCATTGTCAAATAATTTAACAATATCAGGAAATTTAAGTATTTCCAAAGGAGAATTTTCAGATGGAGGATATGTATTATCAGGTAATTCAATAGGAAATTTAGTTCTGGAAGATTCAACAAAATTAACTATTCAAAATAGTTTTCCATCCGGATTTTTATCTACAAAAATAAATTTGACAAATAAAAGTATTGTAAGCTATGCTTCATCCGGAGCGCAGACTATTTCTACAATTCCCGTTTCTTATGGAAATCTTGAAATTGCAGGAACAGGAATAAAAACGTTGAATGGAGATATTAAAATAAATGGATACTTAAAAATTACAAATTCAACCTTGGATGTTTCAACAGATAATCACACAATTAATATTACTGGAGAATTTAATAATTCCGGAAATTTTATTGCACGGAATGGAATCGTTAATTTCACTGGAAATTCAGCTGTTTCAGGAAATACGATGATTACAACTTTTTATAAAGTAAATATTTCAGCAGGAAGTTTTTTAACATTAAAAGCCGGTGGAAGAACAATGAAAATATGCGACAGATTAAATATATTCTCTTCTGATCCGCATCATATTGGGCAATTAGTAATTGAAGATAACACTTCATCAATTACAGGTTGCGGTGGTATTGATACTGTCGTTATTCAATTATATGATACGTCAAGTCATTGGCATTATTTGTCTGCACCTCTTGATATGAATAACGTTTATGCATTTCACGGATATTATTTAAAACAATATAATGAAGAAAAAGATATTTATGAAAATCTTGTAAAATCAGATGTTTTAGAGTTGGGTAGGGGATATGCAATGAAATTTTGTGATGCAATGAATCCTTCTCGCTTTATAACCTTAAAATCTTCAGTTGATAAAATACATTCTGGCACTGTTTCATATCCTTTAACTTATACTGGGTATAATGGTTGGCATTTAGTTGGAAATCCTTATCCATGCGCAATTGATTGGGAAGCGGCAGATGGATGGAATTGCCAGAATACTGATCCTGTGATTTATTTTTATGATGCAAAAAATTTGCGCACATCTACGTATAATAAAATTTCACATTTATCTACAAATGGCGGCACAAGATATATTGCTCCAATGCAGGGATTTTACTTGCATTGCAACAGTGCCGGATTATTTTCTTTGGATAACAGAGTGAGAATAGCTTACAATCAACCGTTTTATAAAAAATCAGATAAAGAAAAACAGAATATTTCTTTGAAACATATTTCGATTTTACTTACAGATAGTGTGTCTTCAGATGAAATTATTATTGGTTTTGCAAATGATGCAAGTAATGGTTTTGATAACGATTATGATGCTTATTCATTACCAGAAATAGAAGATCCTAATTTGAAATTAAGTTCAATTACGAATGATAAAGACAGCATTCGTTTGGTTGTTAATTTTTTACCTACAAATTTTACGAATGAATTTTTTGTACCACTTGAATTTACAGCATCTTCGGCTGCTAATTATAATTTAAAAATAGTTGAAAATAATTTAAATGATAATAATACATTAGTTTCATTGCTTGACAGGAAAACAAATCAGGAATATTCTTTGAATGAAAATGGATATAATTTTTTTACTTCTTCTGTAAAAAACGACAAAAGATTTTTACTTCATTTTCAATCATCTTTAACAAATAATATTAAAGATAATTCTTTGAAAAGCTTTGATAATATTGGTATTTACTCGTTAAATAATAATTTAGTTGTTAAAAATATTTCTGAATCCTATGGAGAAATGGCAGTGAAGATATTTGATATGCAAGGGAAATTATTGTTGAAGCAAAGTGTTTCAGAAAAAAATAATGTAATTAATCTAAATAATATTTTGAAAAAAACATCAACTGGAATTTATTGTGTTCAGATTATTTCTTGCGAAAAAATAATTACAAAAAAGATATATTTACAAAACTAATATTCTCGTTTGCCAAAAATAGCTGTGCCGATTCTAACCATGGTGCTGCCTTCTTCAATGGCAATTTGATAATCATCAGACATGCCCATTGATAATTCTTTAAACTCAGGATTGTCAATGAAGAAATCATTTTTAAATTTTTTGAAACAATCAGCCAGATAACGAAATTCTTTTCTTACTTGAACTTTGTCGTCTGTAAACGTTGCCATGCCCATTAATCCTGCAATACGGATGTTTTGTAATGGTGAGTTTTTAAGATTTTCAAGAATATTTTCAGCTTCTTCAAATGACAAACCAAATTTAGTTTCTTCTTCTGCAATATGTAATTGGAGCAAACAGTTGATCATTCGATTGTTTTTTAATGCTTCTTTATTTATGGTTTGTAGCAAACTCAAGCTATCAACGCCATGAATGAGATGAACGAATGGCGCAATATATTTTACTTTGTTTGATTGTAAATGTCCGATCAAATGCCATTCGATTTCTTTTGGAAGAAGCGCTTGTTTACTGACTAATTCCTGAACTTTATTTTCACCAAATATTTTTTGTCCAGCCTGAAATGCCCTTAAAATCGTATCAACCGGATGAAACTTAGAAACAGCAATCAACTTGACATTTTCAGGAATTGTAGAAAGTATTTCAGTTAAATTGTTTTCAATATTTGTCATGATATTTTAAATAGGAAAATAGTTTAAAAGTTATTAATCAAAATAATTTGAACGAGTTCAACATTATTTTTAACTTTTAATATTTTAAACTGATAGTTTTTATAATAATAAATTTCATTAACTGCAGGAATCTTATGATAAAGATGATTTAGCAATCCTGCAAAGGTTACATAATCATTGCTTTCAGGCAATGGTTCGGGTAAAATTTTATTAATATCTACAATAGACTCATATGCATTAACAATAAATTCATTCTCGCTTTTTTTCTCAATGGTTGGTTTTTCATCATCATATTCATCTTGAATTTCGCCAACGATTTTTTCAATAATATCTTCCATCGTAACAATACCTTCGGTTTCACCGAATTCATTGATAACAACAGCCATGTGAATATGTTTTGATTGAAATTCTTTTAAAAGATCATCAATAGGTTTTGACAATACGACAAAGTTTACCGGATGTAAAATACTTCTGATATTGATTTTTTCTTTTGCTGCAGCAATTTTTAAAAGATCTTTTGAAAAAAGAATTCCAATTATTGTATTTAAATTTTCATGGTAAACAGGAATTCGACTGTAATTTTCTTCAATCACTTTATTGATAATGGTTTCCTGAGAATTGTTAATGTCAATAGCATAAATTTTTCCACTTGGAACCATCACATGTTTCACTTTCAGATCGCCAAAATTAAAAACATTGTGTAACAGTTCTGTTTCATCTTTTTCAAGAATACCGCCTTTTTTGCTTTCATCAATGATGACTTTTATTTCTTCTTCCGAATGAATCTCGCTCTCCCGTAAGGGTTTGATGCCAATTGATTTTAAAATAAAAACAGATGTTTTATTCAGTATCCATATAAACGGCAAAAAGATATAGTAAAAAAGTTTTAGAGGCAAAGCAAACCATAAAGCGGTTTTTAATGGATACCTTATGGATATTGACTTAGGAGCTAATTCGCCGAATATAATATGTAAAAAAGTGATGGTGGCAAATGCCAAAGGTAAAGCAATAGCTTCGGCTAAAGAAATGGAAATATTGACATTTATAAAATGCATAAAATTAAGAATGATGGATGCAACCACACTTTTCCCAATCCATCCCAAACCTAAACTTGCAATGGTAATTCCGAGTTGTGTTGCAGCAAGATAAGCATCCAGATTTTTTAAAATTCCGGAAGCAATTTTTGCTTGTAATCCGCCAATTTTTTTTTCTGTTTCAATTTGCGACGAACGTACTTTCACAATTGCAAATTCTGAAGCAACAAAAAATGCATTCAGAATAACCAAACCTATTGTTATCAATATGTCGAAAGCCATAAATAATAATTTATTTTCAGACTATAAAGTTAAGAAAAAAAATGGAAAAATTAAATCAGTTTGTATTACAATCATGTTTATTTGTGTTGTCTGAACATCCATTCAATCATGAGTGGATCATTATAAGCTGCTATCCACGAAAAATGTCCTGTCTCTGGAAGCATTGTAAAACCTGGATGTGCGTGAACATTAATTAATGCAGATAGCATATCAACAGAAAAAAGAGGATTAACCACGGCATCTTCAGAACCATGAAAAATCCAAATAGGAATATGTGCTATCAAGGCTGCTTTTGAAGTATCACCTCCGCCGCAAACCGGCACTGCGGCTGCAAATAAATGCGGATACCTTGAGATTGCATCAAAGGTGCCATAGCCTCCCATTGAAAGTCCTGTAATGTAAATGCGGTTTGTATCAACAGAAGACGTTTTTATTAACTGCTGAATTAATTGATACAAAAGCTCCATCGGCTTGCTGGGCGTTGCCTGAAGTTGCATTTCTCTTGAATTATCTTTAGATTTAAAATTAGACCATTTTTGATTTGCCGGACATTGTGGAGCAATAACAATTGCAGGATACATTGACATTGCTTGGTCTGTTGCAAATTTCATAACACCCCATTTTAATTGTGATTCATTGTCATTTCCACGTTCACCAGAACCATGCAGAAATATTACCAACGGATACTTTCGAGATGGATTGTAATCGGGATAAAGTGAGCAATAATTTAATGTATCACCTTTATCATTTATGAATTTATTTTTTTCGAAACGTGAAGGTTGTGCAAATATTGAATTTACATATGCGTAACTAATAAATATTAGAAAAAGAATGATTAATTTTGTTTTTGGATTTTTCATTTTAATATAAATATTGTTTAAATATTTGGACATTGTTGGTATACGTCTTTGATTAAATGTTTTCAAATATAATTTAAACTTTTATACAATGAACGGAAAAATTATTTTGCTGGGTTTGAAAATTACGGTTATAATATTGAAATAAAAAAAAACACCTTTGATGATAACGTTTTAAATAAATATTGAGATAGAAATACTTTCTGAAAAATTCTTTTATAAATAAACATTGATATAATGAGAAAAGCAATAATAATAGGTGCTTCATCAGGTATTGGGAAAGGACTTGCGCAACTTCTTGTTGAAAATAATTATAAAGTCGGTATTACAGGCAGACGAACAGAATTGCTTTTAGAATTACAACGAAAGAATAAAGATGGATTTATTATCAAAACGCTTGATGTTAAAGATATTGATAAAACAATTCAACTATTAGAAGAACTTACGAATGAATTGGGTGGACTTGATTTGGTTATTATTAGTTCAGGTGCGGGTGACATAAATTTTGAATTAGATTTTGCAATTGAAAAACGGACAATTGATACTAATGTTACTGGATTTACTGGTATTGCAGACTGGTCATTCAACTATTTTAAAAATAAAAAAAATGGTCATTTAGTTGCTATAAGCTCTATTGCAGGGTTTCGTGGTGGAAGACAAGCACCAGCATATAATGCAACAAAAGCGTATCAAATAAATTATTTGGAAGCATTACGACAAAAAGCTGTTTATTTGAAACTGCCTATTTTTATTACTGATGTTAGACCTGGATTTGTTGATACAGATATGGCAAAAGGTGATGGATTATTTTGGGTGGCAACAGTTGAAAAAGCAACTCGACTAATTTATAATGCAATAAAACAAAAAAAGAAAGTTGTTTATGTTACTAAACGTTGGCGCTTAATTGCAATGGTTTTAAAATTGATTCCAAGATCAATCCATGAAAGAATATAATATGCTTCTTTTTCGCGAAAATTGATTTTTTGATTTAATCGTTTTTTATTTCAACTTATCAAGCAACCTTTTATTAAATATATCATCTTATATATAATTTCTGTACGGATTTGACTGATTTAAATGATATTATTAAAGGGTGCATTGCAGGAAACAGTTGTTCGCAAAAGCAGTTGTACAAGCTTTTTCGTAACAAGATGTTTGGAGTGTGTTTGCGGTATTCGAAAGATTATACCGAAGCTGAAGATATTGTTCAGGATGGATTTATAAAAGTTTTTAATAAGATCAGTCAGTTTGAATCAAAAGGTTCTTTTGAGGGCTGGATCAGGAAAATCATGGTGAATACAGCTTTAGAACGTTACCGTAGAATTGTTCATATGTTTCCTATTTCAGATGTTACAGAATATGACAGCAGTGTCGGCTATGAACATGTAATTGATTTGATATCATCAAAAGATCTTTTAAATTTAATTCAAGAAATGTCACCTCAATATAGGCTCGTTTTTAATATGTATGCTATAGAGGGATATTCTCATAAGGAGATAGGAGAAATGCTCGGTATTAGCGAAGGAACGTCAAAGTCAAACTTGTCACGAGGACGACAATTTCTCCAAAAAAAAATAAAAGAAGAATTTTTTTTAGAACAAAAAATTTTTGTTAATGAAAAAAGATAATATTGATGAGCTATTCAGGATGAAGTTGCATGATATTGAGGAATATCCTCCCGAATATATTTGGGATAACATCTGTACGCAGCTGAATAAACAGAAAAAGAAAAAAACAATGATCTGGATATGGTCGTCTGTAGCTTCTATTTTGTTGCTGATTACTTTTGGTTCCGGCTATTATTTCGCTTCACGGAAATTTGATTTTAAACAACAATTTTTTTTAAATAAAATAACTAGTTCATCTGTGCAAGAAAACCAAATGAAATTGACTCAATCTATTGAAAATTTGAGAAAAGAATCTGATAATATTAAAATTTCAAAACAACCTATTCCTTTGAAAAATAATACAAATTCTTTTGTCTTTTTTCCAAAAGGAATGAATAAAAAAAATAATAATATAGAACAAAAAGAATTAAGTCAGAATTTTGATAAATTGGGAAAGATGTTTAAAGAAAAAAATAGTTTAAAGAAAAATTCTTTTTCAGAAGTTAATATATTGAAGGATTCAAACTTTTTTAGCCATAATGTTGAAAAAAAAGAAGTTTCTAAAATTGAAACAATTTTTAAAGACACATTAAAATCAAAAAATCAAAATGAAACAACTTCTTTATTGGCTGTAAATATTAATGTTCCAAAAGTGGTGAATCAAGGAGATAAATGGTATTTAAACTGTCGTGTCACTTCAGGCTTTGAAAAGGCGAGTTCTTCTTCAACTTCAAATCAAGTTGTTTATAATGTAAATTCAAGTAAAATAATTGGCATTAAAGATTCCAATATAATTATTAATATCAATACTTTATTGGTAAATAATATTAACACAAATCAATTGTTTGTTAAAAATAATGTTCAACCTGTTATACATTATGATCGTTTGGAAAATGCACGAATTATTGTCTCAGGAGGATTAAGTGTTGGACATTATGTGTCAAATCGATTAGGCGTTCAATGTGGAGTGTATTATTTGAAAAAAGAATGTTATCTCAATGATGGCTTATTTCAGTCCATGCAATATATTGAAGTGCCAATTACATTAAAATATAAATTGATAAATAAAAGATTGAATATTTATTTATCTGGTGGAATCAGTCCTTCATTTCTTATATTTAATAAAACATTTCTTGTGCATACATCAGATGGAAGTCTGGAGCATATTGGAAAATTATCCAATGTAAACGAGATAGATTATATTGCTCTTGCTGGGCTGGGTTTAAATTATAGTTTATTTAAACATCTTTCTTTATTTACCGAACCTTCAATTAGATATTCATTTAGATCTGTAATTAAGAATTATAGTGGAAAGCGTTATCCTTTTAATGGTATAATTTATATAGGAATTTATGTTTCTATTTAAGTGATTAAAGCAACTTTTTGTTTTTTAAAATTAGCAGGAAAATTCATTGAGGTTTCTTAACTTTGCACTCTAATAAAATTTGAGAGTGTATTATGTTTGAGAATTTAAATGAAAAACTAGATCGTGCCTTTAAAATCTTAAAAGGTCATGGTCATATTACAGAAATAAATGTTGCTGAAACTTTAAAAGAAGTTCGAAAAGCATTGCTTGATGCCGATGTTCATTATAAAGTAGCAAAAAAGTTTACAGATACTATTAAGGAAAAAGCTTTAGGGCAGAATGTACTTACAGCAGTTTCTCCAGGGCAACTCATGGTGAAAATTGCGCATGAAGAGCTTGCCACATTGATGGGTGGTAGCCGTGTTGACCTACAAATAAAAGGAAATCCATGTATTATTTTGATGGCAGGTTTGCAAGGTTCAGGAAAAACAACCTTTTCAGCCAAGTTAGCAAAATATTTAAAAGAGAAAAAAGGCTTGAATCCAATGCTTGCTGCATGTGACATTTATCGTCCTGCAGCTATTGAACAGCTTAAAGTTCTTGGTGGACAAATAGAAGTTGAAGTTTACAGTGAAATTGAAAACAAAGATGCTGTAAAGATTGCTAAGAATGCTATTAATCATGCAGTACAAAAAGGTCATAATGTTGTGATTGTTGATACTGCAGGTCGTTTGGCAATTGATGAACAGATGATGAATGAAATTGCATCGTTGAAAAAATCATTAAATCCGCAGGAAATATTATTTGTTGTTGATTCAATGACTGGGCAGGATGCGGTGAATACTGCTAAAGCATTTAATGATCGCCTTGATTTCAGTGGCGTAGTGCTTACTAAATTGGATGGTGATACACGTGGTGGCGCTGCATTGACGGTTCGTGAAGTGGTTGATAAGCCAATAAAATTTGTTGGTGTAGGAGAAAAGATGGATGCCATTGATGTTTTTTATCCAGAACGAATGGCAGATAGAATCTTGGGAATGGGAGATATTGTTTCTCTTGTAGAACGCGCCCAGGAGCAGTTTGATGAAGAAGAAGCTAAAAAGTTACAGAAAAAAATTGCAAAGAATCAATTTAATTTTAATGATTTTCTCAGTCAAATCAAGCAAGTGAAGAAGATGGGGAATATGAAAGACTTGGTTGGCATGATTCCAGGTATGGGCAAAGCCGTTAAGGATGTTGATATTGATGATAATGCTTTTGTAAGTATTGAAGCAATCATTGGTTCGATGACTCCTGCTGAACGCGAAAATCCTGCATTGCTTAATGGTACACGCCGCAAACGTATTGCGCTTGGTAGTGGAACAGATATTCAAGAAGTGAATAAGCTCATTAAACAATTTGATGATATTCGCAAAGTGATGAAAATGATGACAACTACGGGTGGCGCAAAGAACATGATGCGCATGATGCAGAACATGCCAAAACCACAATAAATAAATTGAAATATAATTGTAAAGAATAAAATTGTGGAAATAATAGACGGTGTAAAAATATTTGAAAAGGTTAAAAAAAATGTTGCCAAAGAGGTTGCTTATCTTTTGGATAATAATTTGAATTTACCTCATATTTCTGCAATAGTAGTAGGCGAAGACGATTCAATTGATAATGTTATAAGTAAAAAAGAAAAGATGATGCATGAATCAGGATTTGTGTTTTCGATTTATCATTGTCCGGAAAATATTAAAGAAGAACAATTATTAGAACTGATTGAATTTATCAATGCTGATGATGAGATTGATGGAATCGTTTTGAATTTGCCATTGCCTGTTCGTTTTTCATCAGAAAAAATAATTCAATCAATCGCTCCATCAAAAGATGTGGATGGTATTCATCCTGATAATTTAAACAAATATTATAATCAACAGGATACGTATCTTTCCATGTTGCCATGTTTGGTTGGTCAAATTTTAAATCATTATTCTATTTCAGCTAAAAATAAAAATATTCTTGTAGCTACCGGTTCTAAAGGGTTTTACAAAATGAATGAAAATACTTTAAAATCGCTTAAAGAATTTCAAACTGCAAATTGTTTTAATATTTGTGATATTAAAAATGATAATTTCAATGACTTGTGCAAAGATGCTGATATTTTGATTTTAGATAGTGGAAAACCAGGAGAATTTAAACTAGACAAAATTAAAGAAAATGCTGTGGTGATTGATTTAGGTATGCATAAAATCATATCTGTTGAAAATGAATCAGGATATAAAATAATTGGAGATGTTGATTTTAAAAGTGTTTCAAAACATTCCGGATTGATTTCTAAATATAATGAAAGCATAGAACCCTTGTTATATCTGAATTTATTGACCAACTCGTTGAAAGCAATAAAAAAAGAAATTTAATATTTATTTTCTCCTTAATGAATGATTTAAGTTTATTGTTAAAAGAAGGTAAAGCACTTCCGTTGATGGAAGAATTTATCAGCATTCAGGGTGAAGGATTTCATTCAGGAGAGGCTGCATATTTTCTTCGGATAGGCGGTTGCGACGTGGGTTGCAGTTGGTGTGATGAAAAGGAATCATGGAATTCATCACGTCATCCGTTGACATTGACAGATACAATCATTGAAAATATTTTGAATCAATCACTCAAATCCGTTATTATCACAGGTGGTGAACCTTTGATGTATGATTTAAGTTATTTATGTGAAAAGTTAAAAGAAAATAATATTCGTTTGTTCCTCGAAACTTCAGGTTCACATGCGCTTTCAGGTAGTTGGGATTGGATTGCATTATCACCAAAAAAAAAGTTTCCACCGCTTCAATCAATTTTTTCTTTTGCTGATGAATTGAAAGTTATTATTCACGATGATAATGATTTTGCTTGGGCTGAACAAAATGCTTTGCTGGTTAACTCTGCTTGTATGCTCTATCTTCAGCCGGAGTGGAGCCGAAGAGAAAAATATTTACCAATGATTATTGATTATATTCAGAAAAATCCGCAATGGAAATTATCTGTTCAGATGCATAAATACCTTCATATTCCTTAATATTATCAAGGAGTTTCAACCATCTTTTTGTATTTGCTGCTATTGGTTGGGTCAAGCAGATTGCATATTTTTTGGGCATCAGCGCGCATAGATTGTGAACCTTGAGTAAATATATTTGCGAGCTCATCTGATTTTGTAAGAAAGAACATTGAAATAATGATCAGCCCTGGTTTTTGCCTATAAACCAACTCAAGTGATTGAAGTGCTTTGAAAACATTGCTTCTACCTGTTTCCTGATTTTCGTACATTTGGTCAAGACCTAAACGGTAGTAAGTATAAATGGCATTGCGATATTCGTCATAACTTTTATTCAAAATATTTTCAATAATCCAATATCTGTTTTTTTGATTTTCATACGCTTTCCATCCTGTGTATGGAGCGCTTTGTGCATTGTTGATAATGGTTTGTACTTTTTCATAAAATGGAGCTCCACCTTGCAGAGTTGCTGCATCAAAATATAATCCAAGAGAAAGATATACATAATAGGATAGGACCGAAGTGAGATTTGATGTAAATGTGTTTTCATTGAATTCAAGCGGTTGACCTTTTTGAAATTCAAAAGAAAAATCTCTGTCAATATAGTTTAGCAAAGTAGAACTATATGTTGAATTAAAAATAGGCCGTCTGCATTGTATTTGTAGCGTTGCATTGAATTGATTTGCAGTTGGGCGATCTGTGATATTAATATAGAAGCTGCATTCAATACGTTCTTCCGAAGAGATATGATATCCTGTCCATTTTCTGTTATTCAGAAATTCATTGATAGCTGTTTGCATTTCGGTGAAAATAGTTCTGTCGCTCGTCTGAATCTTATCAGCAGCAACAGAAACCTGAATATTCAATTCTTGCGCATGGCTTTTGAAAGCAAGAATAAAAAAGAGTATAACAAGTGTTTTAATTTTGAGATTCATAAATATAATCTATTATATCTTTAGCAACTTCTTGTTTGGGCTTCAATTCGTAATGTGTGATTTTTTTATTTTTATCAAAAATAGAAATCTTATTTGTTTTATGTTTAAACCCGGCGCCATCGTCTTGTAAGGAATTAATAACGATGAAATCAAAGTTTTTATTATTCAGTTTTTTTATTGCATTTGGAATTTCATTATCAGTTTCAAGCGCAAAGCCAACAAATAACTGGTTTTTCTTTTTCTTTTTGCCTAATTCAGCAGCAATATCAGTGGTTTTTTTCAAACGAAGAATTAATTCGCCTTCGTCTTTTTTTATTTTTTTTGAAATACTTTTTATTGGTGTGAAATCAGCCACAGCCGCTGCCATTATTATGATATCCGATTTTGCAAACTCTTTTTGACATGCTTGATTCATTTCTTCAGCGGAAGTAATATTAATTTTTTTAACATTAAAATCTGTTGAAAGATTCGTTGGTCCTGAAATTAATGTAACAGAAGCGCCTCGCTTGGCAAATTCTTCGGCAATGGAATATCCCATTAATCCTGAAGAAAAATTACTTAAATACCTAACAGGATCAAGCATTTCACAGGTTGGGCCTGCGGTGATTAATACTTTTTTATTTTTAAATTGTTTTTTTTTTTTTAATGAAGCGTTGATGAAATCAACAATGTTTTCAGGTTCTTCCATTCTTCCTTTGCCTTCCCATTCGCATGCTAATTCACCTTCAACAGGTTCAATAAACTGAATCCCATTTTCTTTTAAATAATGAATGTTTTTTGTAACAGAAAAATGGTTGTACATTTTTGTATTCATCGCCGGTGCAATAAATACAGGTTTGTTGAAAGCCAGAAATGCTGTGGATAAAGCATCATCAGCAATGCCATTGGCAAATTTTCCGATGATATTGGCAGACGCAGGAGCTACAACGAACATGTCTGCCCAATCAGTAATGGAGATATGTTCTATCGCTTTGTTATTATTTTCAAACAAATCAATATAAACAAGGTTTCTGGATAAAGTTTCTAAAGTAAGTTTTGTAATAAATTGAAGTGCATTTTTTGTAGCAACTACTTTAACTTCTGCACCGGCTTTAATAAATAGTCTAATAAGAACTGCTGATTTATATGCAGCAATGCCTCCACTGATGCCCAATAAAATTTTTTTGTTTTTTAACATCTGAAAGCAAATTTGCTATGAAGCAAAAACAATTAGTTCTCTTCTTTGTTGTCTGGAGCGCTTTTTTTAGTTTCTTCTTCAATTGGTTCCTTGAAAACCAAATTGTTGTTTAAATACTCGTGAATAGCAATCAACGTAGGTTTTGGAAGTCTTTCATAAAATCTTGCAATTTCAATTTGTTCACGATTTTCAAAAACTTCTTCAAGATTATCAGTAGATAAAGCAAATTCATCTAATTTTTGAGTCAACTCTTTTTTTATTTCCTGATTGATCTGATTGCTGCGGATAGCCAGAATACAAGCAGTTTTGTATGAATTATCAGTGTCTTTAGTAAATTCATTGATGTTTCTTGTAACTGTAGAGTTATCCGTTTTAATTTTTTTGTAATCCATAATTGTTATGTATTTGAATTTGCAAATTTACTAATTTCTTTTGAAGTATTCTTAAAAATCAGATTAACTTCTTTTAAAAATTTTGATGTTGGATAGGCTAATAAAAAATCATTGCATGTTTTTAATGCTTCCTGAAGCCTTTCTTTTTTCTTTTCAGGGATACTTCGATCAGCGTAATTGTAATAAGATTTAACAATCAGAAAGTGAATTTCTTCTTTATTTTCAATATCCGGATAATCTTTCAAAACATTCTTAAATGTTCGTATAGCAGCTTTATAATCGTTAATGTTGTAATATAACATTGCTTGATTATAAGCCTTTTTTTTAAGTTTTCCTCTTAAAATATCAATAAGTTCATTGCATTTTTTTACGCTGTCATTTTTTGGATATTTTGTAATGAACAGTTGCAACTCTTTCATGGCTTCTGTTGTTTCTGTTTGATCCAGTCCATATTCAGGCGAATCAAGGTATTTACAGTAAGCACTCATATATTGACATTCAGTTGCTTTTTCTCCTCTTGGGAATGTGGTATAATAGTTTTTAAAATGAAAACTTGCCATCATATAATCACCTTGGCCGTAATGACAATAGGCATAATAATAATATACTTTCTCTGCTTTGTCTGTGCCTCTGAGCAATGAAATCAGTTCTTCAAGCAATTCAAGTGCTCTGTAATAATTTTGTTTTTGATAATATTGAATGGCTGTTTCCAATTTAAGATTATAATCAGAACCTTTCATCACTTTTTGAAACTTGCTTGTACAAAAGGCAAAGACAAACATTAAAGCAAGAAATAATATTATATTTCTAAAATATTTAATTGTTTTGGAAAAAGTTTTTTTCAATGGATATTTTTATTTGTAAAGAGGCTAAACGTTAGAATGGTTGCAAAATTATAATAATTTATTGAATTATTAAATTTAACTTGAAATGACTTGCAATAATTAAATAATTATAAACAAATATTTTTAGTAGGATTGTTGGAATATTAGATAATTTGAGTTTTTGAATGTTTTTAAAATGTTAAAATAAAAATATCATTAGATTGTTTTGTTTTCTTATATTAATATAAATTTGCAAGCAAAATAGATCAAAAATAGTATTAATGTATAAAATTTAAGAACTGTGGATATTTTTAATAAAGTAAGTTCAAAATTAGGACCTTTAGGTCAGTATGCAAAAGTTGCACATGGATATTACATGTTTCCCAAGTTGGAAGGTGAAATATCAAACCGAATGAAATTTCGTGGCGAAGATATGTTGGTTTGGAGTTTGAACAATTATCTTGGTTTGGCAAATCATCCTGAAGTTAGAAAAGCAGATGCTGATGCTGCAAAAGAATTTGGATTGGCTTCTCCAATGGGCGCTCGCATGATGTCTGGACAAACAAATTATCATGAAAAATTAGAACAAGAACTAGCTGCATTTGTTAGTAAGCAAGCAGCATATCTATTGAATTTTGGTTATCAGGGAATGGTGTCTATTATTCAATCATTGGTTGATCGTAGAGATGTGATTGTGTATGATTCAGATTCACACGCATGTATTTTGGATGGTGTTCAATTACATTTTGGGAAAAGATTTGTTTTTAAACATAATGATATTGAATCATGCGAGAAACAATTGCAACATGCAACAAAAGTGGCAGAACAAACTGGTGGCGGTATTCTTGTGATTACAGAAGGCGTTTTCGGCATGGTTGCCGATCTTGGCAAGATTGATAAAATTGTTGAGTTAAAGAAAAAGTATAAATTTCGTCTTTTAGTTGACGATGCTCATGGTTTTGGAACAATGGGCAAAACTGGCGCCGGTATTGGTGAGCATTATGGATGCCAAGATGAAATAGATGTTTACTTTGCAACATTTGCAAAATCAATGGCAGCAGTCGGAGCATTTGTTGCCGCGAGAGAAGATGTGATTCGTTTTTTAGCTTATAATATGCGTTCACAGATATTTGCTAAATCATTACCAATGCCTCTTGTTATCGGTGCTTTAAAAAGATTAGAGATAATTAAAACACAACCACAATTGAGAGAAAGATTATGGAAAATTGTTAATGCATTGCAAAGTGGCTTAAGAGCTAGAGGTTTTGATCTAGGACAAACAGAATCACCTGTAACACCTGTGTTTCTTTATGGTGGTGTGGCTGAAGCATCAAATGTTATTTATGCAATACGTGAAACATATAAAATATTCTGTTCAGTTGTGCTTTATCCGGTTGTTCCTAAAGGTGTTATTCTAATTAGACTAATTCCAACTGCAGATCATACAATGGAAGATGTGGAATATACAATTAAAGCTTTTAGTGAGATTAAAACAAAATTAGATTTAGGCGAATATGCAAGTGAAGACATTATGAATGCCGCATTAAAATAGGTATTCATAATTGGGTTAGAGTTATTAATGTTAAAGGGAAGTTATTGCTTCCCTTTTTCTTTTGAAATAATATCTAAAATTTCTTCCGGAGATTTGCCAAGATATTTTATGCTGTTTTTTGCATCATCAGCAAACGGATGTTGAGGATATTTTGTGAGAAATTCTTCATAAAACTTTTTAGCCTGAACATAATCTTTTAAAGAATTATCATAAATAAAAGCTTTGATAAATAAGCCGTCTGGAATCCTTTTATTAGAAGGATATTTTTTTATTAATTCATCAAAAAGTTCAATGGCTTGTTTTGGCTTATTAATATTTAAGCAAAGATTGGCTGCTCTAAAAATATAAGTAGGAGCAAACGAATCATCAGGATAATACTTTGCAAAGTCTTGATATGTTTTAAGTAAATCTTTTGTATTAAGATTAAGCTTTGCTGTATCGGTTTTTCCAAAAGTATAACTGCTCAAATTTTTTTCAAGTGAAGAAACTTTATCTGTTAGTTTTTTTTGTGATGGCTTGCAAGCGGCTGATAATACTATCAGAAACATTAAAATGATTCCTTGATTGATAAATTTTTTCATATTAGGGAAATCAAATTATTTTAAATATTAATCAGAAAAATTTGAATGTTTTTATCTCTTTTTTTTCAAATGCGGAAAAATCATTTTGTATTTAGTTTCAATTTCACCGGAAGATATTTCTTGAAGTTTTCTTTTCAAGAGCATCTTTTTCAGTGGTGTCAAGTGATCTACAAATAATTTTCCTTCAATGTGGTCGTATTCATGCTGAATGATACGTGCTATTATTCCTGAATAAGTTTCTTGAAAGAATTTAAAATTTTCATCATAATACTGAATATGAACAACAGCTTCTCTGAATACATCTTCATGAATATCTGGAATGCTTAAGCAACCTTCATTGTAAGCCCATTCTTCTCCTTCGGTCTTTAATATTAAAGGATTAATCAGTACTTTTTTAAAAATAGTTTTTTCTTCTTTGTTGGCTGAAGGAGCATCAATAACGATGAGTCGAATGGATTGATTTATTTGAGGTGCAGCCAAACCAACGCCATTTGCAGCATACATGGTTTCATACATGTTTTCAATCAGTTCTTGAAGCTTTGGAAAGTTTTTATCAATCTCTATAGCTTTCTTTCTTAATATTGGAAGACCATATGCAACAACAGGTAAAATCATTAAATTCAGATTTGATCGTTTGAAATTATAATTTTATATAGTTATTTATTTTGCATAACTGATAGCTCTTGTCTCACGAATTACAGTGATTTTAACCTGTCCAGGATAAGTCATTTCGCTTTGAATTTTTTTAGATAAATCAATGGCAAGTTGGCTGGATTCAACATCTGTAATTTTCTCACTTCCAACAATAACTCTTAATTCTCTACCAGCTTGAATGGCATACGTTTTAATAACGCCAGGGTAGGATAGAGCAAGGTCTTCAAGGTCTTTCAGACGTTTAATATATGATTCAACAACTTCTCTCCTCGCACCAGGACGAGCACCTGAGATTGCATCACACACCTGAACAATCGGAGCAATAAGGTTAGTCATTTCACATTCATCATGATGTGCGCCAATAGCATTGCATATTTCCGGTCTTTCTTTGAATTTTTCAGCAAGTTTCATACCTAGTAATGCATGTGGTAATTCAGGTTCATTATCTGGAACCTTTCCAATATCATGAAGTAATCCTGCACGTTTGGCAAGTTTTGGATTCAATCCAAGTTCTGTAGCCATTGTAGCGCATAGGTTTGCAACTTCTCTAGAATGCTGTAAAAGATTTTGTCCATAAGATGAACGGTATTTCATTCTGCCAATCATACGAATAAGTTCATGATGAATGGCGTGAATTCCTAAGTCTATAGTAGTACGTTTACCAATTTCAATGATTTCCTGTTCAATTTGTTTTTTTGTTTTTGCTACAACTTCTTCAATTCTGGCTGGATGAATACGTCCATCAGAAACTAGTTTGTGTAGCGATAAACGAGCAACTTCTCTTCGCACAGGATCAAATCCAGAAATAACAATAGCTTCAGGTGTATCATCCACAACAATTTCAACACCGGTTGCAGCTTCAAGTGCACGAATATTTCTTCCTTCTCTTCCAATGATGCGACCTTTCATTTCATCATCTTCAATTGTGAAAACAGAAACTGTATTTTCAACAGCTTGTTCTGATGCAGTTCGCTGAATTGTTTCAATGATGATTTTTTTTGCTTCCATTGCTGCTGTCAACTTAGCTTCTTCAACAATATCGCGGATATGCGACATAGCTTCTATTTTTGCTTCACCTTTAAGATTTTCAATCAGTTGTTCTTTGGCTTCAGTTGCTGAAAGCGCTGAAATTATTTCCAATTGCTGAATATGTTGTTTTTGTATTTTATCAAGTTCTTGGTTGCGTTTATTTATGATTTCAAGCTGATTGTTTAAATTTTCTTTAACTATATCTAACTCGGTTTGTTTACGTTGCAATTCTTCCATCCTTTGAGAAGAGCTTGTTTCCCTTTGTTTCAGGCGATTTTCCGTTTTTAATATCTGCTGATTTTTTTCATTAATTACTTTTTCGTGTTCAGCTTTTAATTGCAAAAATTTTTCTCTTGCCTGTAAGATTTTGTCTTTTTTAATTACTTCTCCTTTGTCTTCAGCTTCTTTTAATAGTTGAGCTACTTTGTTTTTCATAAACACACGCTGAAATAGTAGTGTTGACACAATACCGATAAGTATAGCAACGATACCAATAATAATTGTTATAAGTTCTATTTTCATAAATTTTTTAAATAAATATTAATAATGTTTTTGCTTCTTGCTGAAACAAATCAAGCAACGTAAAAAAAAATGGAATAATATGGAAGAAAATTAGTTAGAAATCAAGATGATACATCTTAAACTAAAGCGTTTGTTAGTAATTTGTCAAATTCAAGTAGCTTTGTTTTGATTTGTTCATCTGCTGTGGAATTCTTTTCGTTTTTCAACATTTTAGCAGTGTTTTGCAATACGATCATAGATAGTAATGTCTGTTTGTCAGTATGTCCTGATTGTTTTGCAAATTCTTTTAGATCTTTTTCTATCATTCCCACAGCTTGTTTTATAATATTTTCTTCTGTTTCATCAACTCTTATATTTAGTGATTTTCCGGCTATTTGTATTGTTAGAACGATTTCGCCCATAATGAGTTGATTATGAATTTTTATTGTTTTATATTTTCAATACAATTGTCAATTTCAACAATAAGTTCATCAATTTTTATACCTATTTCTTTTTTTTCTTTATTCGCTTTTTCTGATTCAGATACTAGTAATAATGCTTTTTTTTGTTCTGAATTTAAGTCGTTGATTATTAAGTTTTGTTCTTCTATTTTGTTTGTTAAATTTTTTTTTTCGTTAATTAATTGTTCATTCTGTTGCTTGATCAATTTATAGGAGATAATTAAGTTGTGTATTTTATCTTCTAATGTTGTTATTAAGTTATTTACGTCGCTCATTAATATATAATAGTTTTAGATTCAATTTACAAATATACTATTTTAAGTGACACTCTCCTGTGTTTATAGTTAATTTTTATGTTTAACTGATTTATAGTTGATTTGTAAGATTGATGTAAAAATCTGATTCATAAATTTATATAATGAAATTTTTATGTTTAATTTTTTTTTATTTCATTATAAAAAATATTTATATATTTACCGGCAAATAGATTAATATAATTTTGTGACGGAAGATTTTTTACTTTATATATGGAGGTTTAGGTTGTTTGAAATGAATGATTTATGCATTGATAACAATACTTTAAAAATAATCAGTCCCGGTGAACGAAATACAGATTCCGGTCCTGATTTCATAAATGCCAGAATACAGATTGGAGCAACTATTTGGGCTGGAAATATAGAAATTCATAGCAATTCATCAGATTGGTATAAACATGGTCATGAAAAATCAAAATCATATGATAATATTATATTGCATGTTGTTTATAATCAAGATATTAATGTATTAAGATTAAACAATGAGTTAATGCCAACTTTGGAATTAAAAGATAAAATTAAACCTGAAGTTTATGGTTGTTATGAATCATTTTTAGCAAGTAACTCTTGGATTCCTTGTCAAAATCAAATTAAAAAAGTAAGGGAATTAATTTTAAAAGATTGGATGGAACATTTGGTGATTGAGCGTTTAGAAAAGAAAACGTTAATTATTAAAGATTCTTTACTTTTGAATAAACATGATTGGCAACAAACGTTTTATCAACATCTTGCACGGAATTTTGGATTTAAACTAAATGCAGAACCTTTTGAATTGCTTGCAAAATATTTACCAATGAATTTTTTGGCAAAACATAAAGATCAACTAATTCAAATTGAAGCTATGCTTTTTGGACAAGCAGGAATGTTAGAATCTTCTTTTTTAGATGATTATCCTAAAAAATTAAATGAAGAATATAAGTTTTTAAAAAATAAATTTTCATTAAATCCAATTGATGGTCATCTTTGGAAATTTCTTCGATTGCGTCCATATAATTTCCCAACGATTCGTATTTCGCAATTTGCTAATCTGATTCATAAAAGCAATGGATTGTTTTCAAAAATTATTGAAGCAAAGGATATAAATGAGTTGGAAAAATTATTTGATGTTTCATGCTCAGAATATTGGATGAATCATTTTCAATTCGATAAACCTTCAAAAAAATCAGAGAAAAAAATTGGAAAACAAACCATCCATTTGATTATTATAAATACAATTGTGCCATTTTTATTTTTATATGGTCAGGAAAAAAATGAAGAACGATTTATTGATAAAGCTCTTCAAATACTTGAAAATACTAATGCAGAGAATAATTCGATAATTCAAAAATGGAAACAAACCGGTATTGAAATTAAATCTGCTTTGGAAACACAAGCATTAATTGAATTGAAAAATAATTATTGCAATCACAAAAAATGTTTAAATTGCAGAATCGGAAATGATTTGTTAATGCGTTTTAATTCATAGTTAAAATCAAAAAGATGATTGATAGAAAAAGAACTCGCGGTTTAAAAGATTATATTCGAAGTATCCGATATGCCATCATACTAATTTCATTAATCATTATCATTGGGACTGTTGGATTTATTCTCATTGAAGGATATTCTTTTATTGATGCTCTTTTCATGACAATCATTACAATTTCAACCGTTGGGTTTGAGATTATTAAACCATTAAGTTTTTCTGGAAAAATATTTACAATTTTTTTGATTATATCAGGATTGAGCATTTTTGCGTATGCTATTTCTATTATTACTACTTCCATTGTGGAAGGTGAATTGCAGCATCATTTAAAGGATTACAGAAAAAAATTAGAAATTAAAAAGATGAAACAACACATTATTGTTTGCGGATATGGACGAAACGGTCGTCAAGCAGTCAGCGAATTGATTGCGCATAAACAGAATTTTGTAATTATTGAGTCGGATAAAGAGATTATTAAAAATGAAGAAAGTCCTACGTTCTGCTTCATTGAAGGAGATTCAACTCAAGAAGATGTCTTGATTAATGCCGGTGTCAAATCAGCAAAAGCTATTATTTGCACACTTCCGCACGATGCCGATAATCTTTATATTACGTTAACATCAAGAACATTGAATCCTCATATACGCATTGTCAGTAGAGCTTCACAGGAAAGTTCGGAGAAAAAGTTAAGACTTGCCGGTGCAAATAACATTGTGATGCCTGAACGTGTTGGTGGAATACACATGGCTACATTGGTTGTTAAACCTGATATTGTTGAATTTATTCAACAGCTTACAGTTCAAGTTGAAAATGAATCATTGACCAATCTTGAAGAAATTATTTGCAGCGACTTACCAGACGAGTTGAAAAATAAAACACTGAATGAATTGGAAATTAGAAAAAAATCAGGTGCAAATATCATTGGTTATCGAACATCTGAAGGCGAGTTTATGATTAATCCCAATCCTGATACGATTATGCTTGCAGGTTCTAAACTTTTTGTACTTGGCACTCCTGAACAGATTCAGCGGATGAAGGAAATTATTAATCCTAAATATTCTTCTAAAAAATAATTTATTTCTGTGAGCCGTTTCAAAGATTATTTCACATTTAACCATGCTGAACGGAGAGGAATTTTTGCATTAAGCATCATTCTTTTCATGATTATTCTTTCACCATTTGTATTTAGATATTTACATAAAGATAAACCTGTTGATTTCAGTGGTTTTGAAAAAGATATTGCTACTTTTGAAAAAACACATACAGATGATTCAGATTCGTTGAATAAAACAAGTAAGAATAAAAGTTTTATATTGTTTGATTTTGATCCAAATCATTTGCCGGAGGAGCAATGGAAAGCGCTTGGTTTGAGCGAGCGACAAATTAAAGTGATAAAAAATTTTGAATCAAAAGGTGGAAAGTTTTATAAGAAAGACGATTTGAAAAAGATTTATTCTATTAGCCATGAAGATTTTGCTCGGCTTGAACCCTTTATAAAGATTGCCAGTTCAGACTCTTTGAAAAATAAAAAGTATAATTCATTCTATAAGAAAAAAATCGCTGAATATATAGAAATTAATGCTGCTGATACTTTAAATTTGCTTAAGATCAAAGGAATCAGTCCATGGTTGGCGCGTAATATCATTAAATACAGAAGTTTGTTAGGCGGCTTTTATCGAAAAGAACAATTGCTTGAAGTATATCATTTGGATACTGCGAAATACTTATGGATTGCCGATTATTTAAAAGTGGATACAAATTTAGTGAAGAAAATAAATATAAATAATGCTACATTCAGGCAATTGAATTATCATCCGTATATCAAATATGATTTAGCTTCTTTTATCATTAACTATAGGCAGAAACACGGACGATTTAAAGATATTGATGAACTTAAAAAAGAAAGTAAAATGTCTAGTGATAAATATGAAAGAGTTAGACATTATTTATCTTTTAATTAAGAGTCATTAAATTAATGACTCTTGTTCCAAAAAAAAGTTTGTGCTGAATATATGAGCTACACATTAACATTCGGTAAGTAGTAGAAAAATAAATTGCTGTTTTTTAAATTATTATAGTTTTGGCAGTTTTCCTAACTATAATAAAATTAAAAAAATTAATCCAAAATTATATTGATTGTTTTATTATTAATAGTCAATATCGCATCTGCATCACAATTGCCATTACCATAATCAATTAAAATAGAACTTGGAACGTTTTCAATTGTAAAATTTATTTTTCCTTTTCTGATCCATTTACATCCCCCCTGAATATCTAGAGGTGAAAGAATTTTAACTTCATAATGTTTTCCATTTGAATCTGTTCCACTTCTTGTTCCCGTGATTGAATATTCGTCATCATAAATATTATTTTTTGTTAATTCGCCAGTAATCCAAGTCTTTTCGCTTGTTTGTGACCATTGAATAACAGTTCCGTCAGGTTTAGTAATTTTTGCATCAGTTACTGTTTCAGAAAAAACCAATTGATGTTTTGAGTTTCTTCCTTTGTTTTTAATTTTTTTAGTTCCTTCTATTTTATTATTATTAAAATAATAATTATCAAAAGTTATAGTAATTTCAGAACCTGGATTTTGAATTTTTCCTGAATAGGAAGTTGAAATTTTTCCTCTTCGGATATTGTTATCATCTCCTATTTTATTAGTATCTCCATAATTAATATCAAGTTTTTTAGGCCAAGAAATAGTATCAAAGGGGTATAGTGAAATGACCGGTTGTTTTTTAATTGCTGGAGGTTGTGGTTGAGGATTTTCTCCACCTTTTATCTTTGAAAGAACTGCATTCATTTGTTCATTTAAAGTAGCATCTATATCATAACTTACTTGATTAAAGATACTTTCAGATAAAGAATTATCTGAAGTAGCTGATAGATTTGGTGTATTTGTTATATCGTTTGGTACTTCATCCTTTTTGCATTGATTAAACGAAATCACTATTATTGAAAAAAAGATAAATAGGCAAAAAACAGTTGATGATAATTTAGATTCTTTCATTGTTTTTTATGATATGACAATTTATAAATTTAAAGGTTGTATGTATTTTTAATTTTTATAATTTAAAATATATTCCTGCTTTTAAACCAAGAGAATAAGGATGTTTAATCTCTACTTCATTATTTTTGTTCAGTGAACCGCAATAATATCTGAATACAGGTTCAACAGATGAATAGATTAACTTATTGAAATGATAGCCAATTCCAGCACTACATTCAAATATCCAAGAGTTTTCAATTTGCAAAGATGTTGTATTATCAATATTTATTAACTGATAATCATTTGTAATTGCAACAGGTTCTTTTTTGCTAAGCAACATGGAATAAATACCTCCAATGTTAAATGTATAAAATAATTTTCCAATTGGCTTTTGATATCCAATCATCAACGGAATTTGCAAATAAGTGTATTTAAGATGAGTGACTTGACTTGAAATAGAGTTCAAATAGTTACTGTTTAATGAAGCATCATTAACATTTAACATATCATTCGTAACAATCTTTTTTCCTGATTGTGGATCCACAATTGTATCTGAGCTTATCATTGAATTTTTGAGATCAGAACTTACATCAGATTTGTAATAAATAATTGATGAAATATCTTTCTTGTAAAATCCAAGTCCAAGACCTGAACTAATAATTATTCCATCCATATTATATTTTATATTCAAACAAAAACTGTTAATGTATTTTGAATTATTATAAGATGGAATTTGATCTTTTTTAATTCCATAAAGCATTTCAGGGTTATAACTCAATCCAAGAATCCATTGATTTGTTTTTGAGTATTGTGTTAATTTATCTAATGCTGATTTTTGTTGTTCTTGTTTAGCTTGCTCTGTAGGTATTGTGTCAGTTTTCCTTGTTGATTTTGAACTATCTTTAAAAGTAAAATCAGGTTTATTAATAGGTTCTTCAATTTTATTTGAAATAATTGGAGCAGGTTTTATTTCAGGAATTGAAAGTATTTCTTTTTTAGGTTCTGCAACTTTTTGTTCAATAACTATTTGATTGTCAGGTTTAATGCTGTCTTTAGGTTGTTTCATTTCAATTTTTATAGCTTGTTTTTCAGGTTGAATTGCAGCTATTTCTTTTTTAGTTGCAGTGTTTTTTTCTTTATAAGAATTAATAGATGGTTTAATATTTTTATTTGTATCTAAGCGTGAAAGTGTTGATTTTTCTATCTTTTGAGTCGTTGCACCAGCTTTTTGAATATTATTTTTTAGTTGATTATTTATTTTTTGTTTTAATGTATCATTCGAAATAATGTTAGAATGAATTTCAATTTTATTTTTTTGAATAGTAGTTGGTTTATAAATGCTGTCTTTATTAGTGTTTTGTTTTATCTGCTGCGTAAAAGATTTGTCATTATTGACAGTTGGGTGGTCAATCGTTTTTTGATTATTATTTTTAGCAAAATAATTATGATAAACACTAAATGAAGAAATCAGCAAAGCGGCTGCAATACCAGAAAAGATAACCTTTTTGTATTTGTTATAAAAACTTGTTTTTTTAACAATACTGGTTTTCCTGATGTCAGTCAGTATTTTGTTTTTTGTTTTCTGTGAAGGAGTATCTTCGTAGTCTTTCAGAAAACTGCCAAACAATTCATCAATATTATTTTCGAATTCTTGTTTCATCTATTAATTCAACTTCTTTCATTATTTTTTTCTGGAGAGTTTTCCTCGCCATTGATAATTGTGATTTTGATGTATTTTCAGAAATATTCAACAAGTCTCCGATTTCTTTGTGAGAGTAGCCTTCTACAACATAAAGATTAAAAACTGTTCGGTAACCGGTTGGTAAATCCTGAATAAAACGTATCATTTCTTTTTCATTAATATGCCCGATAATATCTTTGTTGTGATCCAATTCTTCATCTTCTATTGTTTCAATTTCAATGGAATCATTAATACCTGATTGCGCTCTGAGATGATTCAATGCTGTGTTCACCATGATTCTTCTTATCCAGCCACCTAATGGTCCGTCGCCTCTGAATGATTCAAGATTTAAAAGCACTTTCATGAAACCATCATGTAAAATGTCTTCTGCTTCCATCTTGTTTTTTGCATAACTCATACAAACTCCAAACATCTTTCTTTCAAAACGGCGATATAATTCTTCTTTCGCCTGATTATTACCTTCGAGACACTCTTTAACGAGATCATTGTCAACCAATATTTCAACTGCTTTCTTCAATGACACTAAATTATCTAAAAGGTTGTATGAGAAAATTTATATGATAAAGATAGAAAAAAGTTGTTTTCAATTTTAAATATATAAAATATTTTTCCTTTAGAATAAGTTTGTGTTTAAGAAAAACAAAACTACTTTTGTAAAGTATAATTGTTTGAATATCCCATGAATATTAATAGATTGATAATATATTTTATAATTGATTAAGAAGAAAAAAATTATGGAAAACATTAAAGGTTCGCAGACTGAAAAGAATTTATTAAAAGCATTTGCAGGTGAATCGCAAGCTCGCAACCGTTATACATATTTCGCAAAAGTGGCGAAAAAAGAAGGGTTTGAACAAATCTCAGAATTTTTTCTCGAAACTGCTGAGCAAGAAAAGAATCATGCAAAATCATTTTTTAAATTTTTGGATGGTGGTGACGTTGAAATCACTGCAATGTTTCCTGCTGGCAAGATTGGCACGACTGCTGAAAATTTAAAAGCAGCAGCAAAAGGTGAAAATGAAGAATGGACAAAGCTTTATCCAGAATTTGCTCGCATTGCTGAAGAAGAAGGTTTTAATAAGGTTTCTTCAATGTTTAAATTAATTGCCAAAATAGAAGAAGTGCATGAAACAAGATATTTGAAATTATTGAAAAATATAGAAGAAGGAAAAGTATTTGCAAAAGATAAGCCTGTTAAATGGCAATGCAAGAAATGCGGCTATGTTTATGAAGGTTCAAAAGCGCTTGCAAATTGCCCTGCATGCAATCATCCTCAAGCTTATTTCGAGGTGATGAAGGAAAATTATTAAACAGGTTTATTTCCTGTTGATAAATTAACTGCAACTTGCTTAGCGTTCTTATTGTAAATTCTTGGTACTTTGCAGTTTTATTTTTATTCGATAAATTAATTTAAAAACATATGTCTAAAACTAAGTATATTTTTGTTACCGGAGGGGTTACATCCTCACTTGGCAAAGGGATTATCTCATCTTCAATTGCTAAATTATTACAAGCACGTGGATACAAAGTAACTATTCAAAAACTTGATCCATATATCAATGTTGATCCTGGAACGATGAATCCTTATGAACATGGTGAAGTTTACGTAACTGATGATGGTGCAGAAACTGATCTTGATTTAGGACATTATGAACGTTTTTTGAATATTCCAACTTCTCAGGCAAATAATCTGACAACAGGAAGAATATATAAAAATGTAATTGAAAAAGAACGTCGTGGTGATTATCTGGGAGCAACTGTTCAAGTAATTCCTCATATCACGGATGAAATAAAATACAACGTTCAAATATTAGGGAAGAGTGGGAAATATGATTTTGTAATTACTGAAATTGGCGGTACTGTTGGTGATATAGAATCTTTGCCATATATTGAAGCTGTTCGTCAAATGAAGTTTGAACTTGGATCGAATGCAGTTATTGTCCATTTGACATTAATTCCTTATTTGGCTGCTGCCGGCGAATTGAAGACAAAGCCAACACAACATTCTGTGAAAACAATGTTGGAACAAGGAGTTCAGCCGAATATTCTTGTTTGCAGAACTGAAAAACCTTTAACCAAATCAATTAAAGCGAAAATAGCATTATTCTGTAATGTTGAAGCAGAAGCTGTTATTGAATCCATTGATACAGATAGTATCTATCGTGTTCCTTTGTTAATGAGAGAAGAAAAACTTGATGTGGTCATTCTTAAAAAAACAAACATGCCTTATGAAAATTTAGAGCCAGATTTACATGATTGGAAAAAGTTTTTATTTAAACTCGGACATCCGATTTCTCAAGTGAATATTGGTCTTGTTGGTAAATATGTTGAATTAAAAGATGCTTATAAATCAATTCTTGAATCGTTCACTCATGCAGCTGCTGTAAATGATTGTAAAGTAAATCTTAAATTAATTCATTCTGAAAGTATAGATGAAGATTCAGTTGATATGCAGTTAATGGATTTGCATGGAATACTTGTTGCTCCTGGTTTTGGTCAACGTGGAATAGAAGGGAAAATTTTAGCTATAAAATATGCAAGAGAAAAAAATATTCCTTTTTTAGGTATATGTCTTGGTATGCAATGCGCTGTTGTTGAGTTTGCGAGGAATGTTTTAAATTTAAAAGGAGCGCATACTACTGAAATCAATCCAAAGACAAATCATCCGGTAATAAAAGTAATGGATGATCAACGCACAAAAAAAGAAAAAGGCGGAACCATGAGATTGGGTGCGCAGCCTTGTAAAATCAAAGCAGGCACATTATCAAGTACAGTTTATAACCATAAAGAAATAAAGGAAAGACATCGTCACAGATATGAATTTAATAATACATATCTTAAAGATTTTGAAAAAGCAGGATTAATTGCGTCTGGAATAAATCCAGAAAAAAATTTGGTTGAAATAGTTGAATTGAAAGGACATCCGTGGTTTATTGGCGTTCAGTTCCATCCTGAATATAAAAGCACTGTGCAAAATCCACATCCATTATTTATTCATTTTGTTGCTGCAGCAAAAAATATTAAAAAATAAAAATTAGTTTTTTAAGAAGGAAGGATTGTTTTCAGAAAATGAATAATTGTTTCTGTTGCACCTTTATTGTCATTAATATAGTCTAAACAAATTTTAGATGTGTTTTTTCTGAATTGTTCATCACCAGTGAGTTTTCTGGTAATAAGAAAAAGTTTATTAAAATTTTTAATGCTTATTGCTCCACCTTTTTCTATCAAATCATTTGCTTCTTTGAATTTTTGATAGTTTGGACCAAAAATAACAGGACTACCAAAAGCTGTAGCCTCTAATATGTTATGAATCCCTTTGCCAAAGCCACCTCCAATATATGTCAATGTTGCATATTGATAAAGGTGAAGTAAAATTCCAATGCTATCGATAATAATGATTTTTGCATTTTGAATATTATTTTCAGTTGCTTCTGAAAATAGAATCACGTTTGGACCTATTGATTGGCAAAGTTTTTGAATATGATTTTTATTTATTTCATGTGGAGCAATAAGAAATTTTAGGTTTGGAATATCTTGTTTACTAATAGAAACAATAAGCTTTTCGTCTGGTTCCCATGTGCTGCCGGCAACAAACAGATTTGAATCATTTTTAAATTTTTCGATTAATGGAAAAGATTTTTGTTGTTGTGAAGCAGTAAAAACACGGTCAAAGCGAGTATCGCTACATACAGTTGCATTTTCAAAGCCAATAGTAGCTAAAAGTTTTTTTGAGTTTTCGTCTTGAACAAAAAAATGTTTAAAACATTTGAGTTGCATAACAAACCAGCCGCCATACCATTTAAAGAAATGTTGTTCTTTTCTGAAAATTGCTGAAATAATAAATACCGGAATATTTGAAGTATGGAGAACATTTAAATAATTAAACCAAAATTCATATTTGATAAAAAAGACAATTGACGGATTTACGGTTTTTATAAAACGTTTAGCATTTGCTGGTGTGTCAAGCGGTAAATAGCAAACACAATCAGCGAGTTCGTAATTTTTACGTATTTCAAAACCGGAAGGAGAGAAGAAAGTGATTAAAATTTTATAATTAGGATTTTCTTTTTTAAAAGCTTCAATAATCGGTCGTCCTTGCTCAAACTCGCCTAAGGATGCAGCGTGGAACCATGCAGTTTTTTTCTTTTCAGTATTGAAATTATTTAATTGAGAAAAAATATTTTTTCTTCCTTTAATCCACAATTTGGCTTTTTTATTAAATAAACTTGCAACCAAAATGAAAAAGTAATATGTATAAATTGATATATTATAAATAACGTTCATTTATTATAAGTTCAAAGATTCACAAATTTATAACTATTATGGATGTGTTTAAAAAAGATTAAATATTTATAAAGTCAAAATAGTACTTATACAAAATAAAAAATCCCGTGAATGACGGGATTTTTTAAAAAGAGATTGAAAAGTTTTATTCAGCAACTACTTCAAAAGAAATTTCTGCTTTCACTTCTTTATGAAGGTCTATTTTTGCAGTATAAGTGCCAATTTCCTTGATTGATTCGCTGTCAACTTTTATTTTTTTTCTGTCAATGTCAAAATTAAGAGTTGCTTTAATTGCTTCAGCAATCTGAATTGCATTCACAGAACCAAAGATTTTTCCTGATGTTCCAGTTTTAGCGCCAATCTTTAGTGTGCTTGTTGTAAGTTTTTCAGCTATTTTAACAGCTTCAGTTTTTATTTTTTCTTCTTTAAAAGCTTTCTGCTTCATGGTTTCAGCATGAGATTTTTTAGAAGAGTCTGTTGCCATAATAGCAAATTTTTTAGGGAACAGAAAGTTCAGTGCATAACCGTCTTTTACTGTGACGATGTCATTTTTATATCCTAAATTAAGAATATCTTCAGTTAAAATTACTTCCATTTTTTAATTCCTCCTATTTTAATAAGTCAGTTTTATAGGGGAGCAAAGCGAGATGTCTTGCTCTTTTGATTGCTTGAGCAACTTTTCGTTGAAATTTAATAGAATTTCCAGTTACTCTGCGTGGCAGAAGTTTCCCTTGTTCATTAACAAATTTCATGAGAAAATTTGCATCTTTATAATCAATGTATTTAATACCGCTGCGTTTGAAACGGCAGTATTTTTTCTTTTTAGTGTCAACACTAATTGGAGTTAAATATCTAATTGATGAATCTGTTACGGCCATGATAAAAAGTTTTTAAATTAATTAATGAGCCGCTTTCAGGGCTTTTTCTTTACGTTTCTTTTCATTGTATGCAATTGCATGCTTGTCAAGAGCAACTGTCATAAAACGGATAATTCTCTCATCGCGTTTAAATGCAGTTTCTAGATCCGCAATTACATTGCCTTCGGCTATGAACTCAATCAGATGATAAAAACCTGTTGATTTTTTTTGAATGGGATAAGTTAGTTTTTTCAAACCCCAGTTGTCTTCAAAGACAATTTCTGCCTTTTTTTCTTTCAGGAAATTCCTGAATTTTTCTACCGCTTCCTTCATCTGATCTTCAGACAAAACGGGAGTCATAATGAAAACGGTTTCGTACTGTTTTGACATCTTTGTTTCTTAAATTAATTAATAAATCAAATTCGAATTTAAAAGGATTGCAAATTTACAAAAAAAAATTTAATTACAAATGAATTCTTGTAAATAGATGAAAAATAATCAAATCGGGTATTTTGAAGTATAAAATTATTTAGGCATTTTTATTAATTCGTTGAACTCATATTCATATAATCTTTTATGTTTTTTTTCTTCTTCAGAAATCTGGAAAAACATTTTTTTGTATTCTGGATTTGTGCAATAATTTCCTAATTTATTATAAAAATTAGACATGATGTCTTCTGCTTTTATAATAAGTGTCAGTGCTTCTGAAACAGTATTGTCAGGCGAAATAATAGGTTTGTTTAAATCATTAAAATAACTGAAATCACCGATGAGTTCTGTATTAAAATCAGATGGTAATGTTTGTCCCAAATTTTGTAATTGTTCTTTATGTTTAATTTCATCTCTAATAAGTTGTTCTAACAACATACGAAGCTTGTAATTTATAGACTTCTGTGATAATTCTGTAAAAATATCTATTGATTTTTGTTCTTCTTCAATTGCAAAATCTATAATGTCTTGGATAGAATCGAATTTTAACATGATAAAATTTTTTTAAATATTTGTAAATATAATAAATTATATACTTTTGTTAACAAGTTGTTAAATTCTTTTTTTATATGTCGTTAGAATTCAAATGCTTGATGTTCTAAATTATTCATTGTCCGCAATTTGTCCCTGTCAGTTATTTGCTAATTGTCTATAATCAGATGTATATTTGTAAATTATTTTTATTAAGAATACTATTTTGATATGATATATGTCATTTATGTAAATTAATTTAAATGATTAACTTTGAATTTTTAAATATCCCAAAATAAGAATGAATTTCTTAACCATGGAAAGAAAAGAAGAAAATTATTTTATTAAGGTGTTGAAAATAAGATTGTTAATTGTTTAAATGGATTTTGGAATATTTATGGCATAATATGAAATAACAAATTAAATATTTAAGTTTAGTTAAAAAGAATGTTTATATTGCAAATAAATAAAAAGATAATACTATTGCTCATTGTAATTGCTTGTTTTTTAAATGGTTTTGCTCAGATGAATATTCAATCTGATACTATTTTGTATGACAGTTTATTCAAACAGGCTAAATATTATGCATATAATGGTGAACGACAGAAAGCAATTAATACTTGCCGAGTATTGCTCGCAAAAGATTATAATTCGGATGTAGATGTATTATTAGGAAGAATTTATTCATGGACTGATAAATATGATTCATCAAAAATTATTTTGAATAATGTGCTTGCTATCAAACCTGGACATTATGATGCATATGAAGCATTGATTGATCTTGAATACTGGAATAATAAATATGAAGATGCAATGAAAGTTTGTGAACAAGCTTTAATCGATCATCCAGATGATGAAATGTTTTTATTTAAACAGGCAAAAATTTTTAAAGCACAAAATAAAAATAGTGAAGCTATAACAACACTTCAAAAAATTATTGCAATAGATACTACCAATCAAGATGCAATCAAATTATTTTCTTCGTTAAAAAAATAAAAACTGTTAAATAAAAAGAAAAATATTTCTATAATGATTATTTTGAAAATAAAGAAAAATATAATACTTCTACTTATCCTAATTTCAGGTGTTTTAGGAAGTTTTGCTCAGGTGAATATTCAACCTGATTCTATTTCTTTTGACAGTTTATTCAAGCAAGCAAAATATAATGCTTATAATGGTCAACGACAGAAAGCAATTAATACTTGTAGAACAATGCTTGCAAAAGAGTTTGATGCAGATGTGTCGGTTTTATTAGGACGAATATATGCATGGAATGATAATTATGACTCTGCGAAAATTATTTTAAATAAAGTGATTTCAATTAAACCCGGGCATTATGATGCCTTGGATGCTATGGTTGATCTTGAATATTGGAATGATAAATATGAAAGCGCTCTGAAATTCTGTGATACAGCATTGGCATATCATACAGACGATGCAGATTTTTTATTAAAAAAAGCAAAAATTTATAAAGCACAAAAAGATACAAATAAAGCAGTAACAATTCTTAAAAAAATTATTGCAAAAGATTCTACAAATCAAGATGCAAAAAATCTTTTATTTGCAATAAAAGATACTACTTCAAGAAATTTTAGATTTCAGAAAGCACGCAATTTTGCTTTTAATGGTGAAAGAAAAAAAGCACGAACTATTTTGCAACAATTACTACATGAATCATATGATAATGAAACAGCGATGTTGCTCGGTAGAATTTATTCGTGGGAAGATATGAATGATTCAGCAAAAATTATGTTTAACAGAGTTCTTGACAGCAGCAAAGGAAATTATAGTGCACTGGATGCATTGGTAGATTTGAATTATTGGAATGATAGATATGACAGTTCCATTGCTTTTTGTGATACGGGCTTAATTTATTATGTGAAAGATACAAATTTCTTATTGAAGAAAGCCAGAGCTTTCAGAGCAATGCAAAAATATGATGATGCGAGGTTGATTTTGAATGATATTTTAGTGAAAGATTCTTTGAATATTGGTGCTAAAGCAATGTTGAGAAATATAAGAATTGACTTAATCAAAAATAAAATAATGTTGGATTATAGTTTTGATTATTATGCAAATAATGTGCGTCCACCTTGGCATTTGTTATATCTTCAATATACTCGACTGACATCAATGGGTTCACTTGTGGGAAGAATAAATTTAGCTAATCGGTATAATACAAATGGTGTTCAATATGAAATGGATTTTTGGCCAACCATAGCTAAACATTGGTATGGTTATTTAAATGCCGGTATTTCAGGAGCAAGTTTTTTTCCTGTTTTCCGTTCGGGCGCTGAAATCTATCATAATATGCCAAGAGCTTTTGAAGCTTCTTTAGGTTTTCGTTATCTTGAATTTGATAAAAAAATATTTAATTTTAAAGACAATATATTTATTTATACCGCATCTTTAGGAAAATATTTTGGTAATAACTGGGCTTGTGTCAGAACGTTTGTCACACCTTCTAATATTGGCACCAGTGTTTCTGGTATGTTATTATTAAGAAAATATTTTGCTGATGCTGATAATTATGTTGGAGTACGTTTCAAATATGGCTTTTCTCCTGATGATCGCACAAAGGATTTAGGTAAATATATTTTAGTAAAATCCTATGCCGGTCGAATTGAGTGGAGTAAAAAATTCAAAGATTTTTGGATTATGAATATAGCATTTATGTATGATAATGATGCGTTTTTTAAAGATACATATACGATAGATTTAAGTTTAGCGAGATTGTTTTAAATTTTAAATTATGACCATTAAAAATAAAGTATTTTATAATAATTTTCATCTGGCAATTTATTGGTTGCTCTCGTTCAGTGTTGCTTTTCTGCCAATCTATTTGTTCATGCGTTTATATGAAATTTTCATTGTAAGTAATATGTATAATTTTCCTGTTGGAAGTTGGACGTTTGAATTGCTCGGTATGTGTTATGATATTCTTGCATTTATAAAGCTTACAGCTATTATCACAATTCCTTATCTGATTATTTTTGCTATTAAACCTAAAGCTGGAAAGATTTTCTATATTGTTATGAGTGTTTTACTTTTAATCGTTTCTCTTTCATTATTGCAATATTTTGGAAATGCCAAAGTGCCTTTAGGAGCAGACCTTTTCGGATATTCAAAAGAAGAAATTCAGCAAACAGTTGGTTCTTCAGGAGCGCTTAAAATAATGACGTTCATTCCTTTTATTGTATTTATTGCTGCAACTATTTATTTATTATTAAAGGTTGATATCATATTGTTTCCGAAATTTATAATTAGATTTTTTTATGGTTTATTAATCATTGCCTTGTTGTATCCGACCTTTGTTAATCCTAAAGAAGAGAAATTCAGCAATGAATTTGATTGTTTTATTGCTTCAAATAAGTTGGGCTACTTTCTTAATAGCACTTTTGATCATTTTGAAACCAAAAAGAAAATAAATAAAGATCACGATGCTTTTGATATTGATAATGAACAAGTGCAGGATGTTGATTCTTATCAAAAGAAAACAGTAACTGAAAAAACGGTTGAAGTGAGTAAAAGCTCAACAACAGGTAAGGTTGGAACTGAAGTTACTGAAAAGAAAACTATCAAGAATAATTTTTATGCATTTGAATATGTAAGTAATGAATATCCTTTTCTTCACAAAGATAATTCAAATGATGTGCTTGGACGATTTTTTAAAGTAGGAAAAGAAAAACCAAATTTTGTTTTTATTATCGTTGAAAGTCTTGGTAGCGCTTATTCCGGCGATCTTGCTTACAGAGGAAGTTTTACGCCATTCCTTGATTCATTGATGAAGAAAAGTTTGTATTTTGAAAATTGTCTTAGCACATCAGGAAGAACTTTTAGCGTTTTGCCGTCAATAATGGCTTCAGCGCCATTTGGTGAAAGCGGTTTTGCTGAAATGGGCGTGAATATGCCACAACACCAGTCTTTATTGCGTTTACTCAAAGCGAAAGGATATACTTCAAGTTTCTATTACGGTGGTGATGCGCATTTTGACAATATGGATGTTTTCTTGAAACGACAATTAATTGACCGAATCATTGATCAGAAAAATATCGGTAAAGATTATAAACGTCTTCCTGCTGCTGCCAGTGGATTTACGTGGGGATACGGCGAAAAAGAAATGTTTAGAAAATATTTAAATGATGTGAATGCAGCCGGTGACAGTAAGAACGGACGAGTTGATATTTTCTTAACATTGGCAATGCACAGTCCTTTTATCGTTACCGATCAGGAAGTATATAATAAAAAATTTGAGGATAGATTGAATGCACTTGATATGCCGCAGGAAAAGAAAGATTATGACAAGCAATATAAGGCGCAATTAGCTACAGTGCTATATTTTGATGATGCGTTAAGAAATTTTATTAAAGAATTTTCAAAACGAAAAGATTTTAAAAATACTATTTTCATTATTACCGGCGACCATCGTATGCCTGAAATACCTATCAGCACACAGCTTGATCGTTTTCATGTGCCGTTAGTTATTTTTTCACCAATGATTGCAAAACCTCAAAAATTCTCTTCTGTATCTACTCATTTTGATATATTGCCTTCATTACTGGCTTTCTTGAGAGAAAATTATAATATGAAAATGCCATCTTATGTTTCTTGGATTGGTCATGGACTTGATATTGAACCTGCGTTTAGAAATATACATTCTTATCCGTTGATGCGTAACAAAGGTGAATTTGTTGATTATATTGATAAACTTGATTTTCTTTCAAAGACTACATTATATACGGTTTATAGAACATTAGATATTGAACCTGAAAACAATGATAATAATCAAATGATTGTAAGAAAATTTGAAGATTTTAAAATGAAAAATAATTTTGTTTGTAAAAAGAATAGGTTGTTGCCGGATTCTTTAATGAAATAAATAGATTGGTTTTATAAAAAGAATGAAGAAAAAAATTAACATATTGCTCCTGGAAATTTTAACTGGCATTACTTTTATTGCTTTGCTGTTTTTGTTATCTACAAAGGTTTCTGCTAAAGGTATCATCATTGCTGATGAAGCCAAAGAGACAGATTTGTTTAATAAAAGCGAGGATTCAATTGTTTTATTTGCTAATCAATTAAGTGCTCAATATAATAAAGTTATAATTCATTTGGGCAGAACGTATGTCTTTAGAAAAGGAAATATTTTCACTTCAGAACAAAGTAAAAAAAATCTTGTATCATTCTGTAATCTGCTTGAATCAAAAAATATAAAAGTGTATCTGTGGATGCTTGATTCATATGGCGGAGATAGATTTCAAGATGTTTATAAAGAACATCAATCTATAATTAGTGAGAATGTTTCTGTTTTAGATACTTTGCATATTTCTTTTAGTGGCGTTGTGATTGACATGGAATGGATAAACAGAAGAAATTATCATAACAATGAAAAATTTGTTCAATTGCTTGGATATTTAAAAAGTAAAATTGGAGATAAAAATTTATATTTCTTTGCTTCACTCATCAATGATAATAAAGTCAATATATCCAGAGGATATAATATGAAAAATATCAACGAAATTGCCCGACCAATTGATATGTTATATGTTAATGATGGCGGATATAATTTTAGCAAAGATCAATTACAACCTAATCTTGATGATGATAGAATCGTTGAATTAAAACGGTTTTTCAAAAAAAAACAATGGTTAGTTGCTTGTTCTTTTGTTAGTGGTTTTGTAATTATCAGAAATGAAAATCAGGTAACGCTTGATCATAAATCCATTGATATGACTAAGATTTTACCAAATCTTTCATTAGAGAAAAAAGAGGAATTTACATTTTATACAATTTATAACTATTCTGTAAAAAAGAAATTTGAGACTAAAAATAGTATGGAAGAATCTATGACAGCGAAGAAAAATGATATTTTTTGTCATATTGAAATTAAAAAAGAAATTGCTGAAGAGAACGATTTTGTATGGGAATATTTTTATTTGAACCAAAAAAATACCAACAATGAAAATACTGGTATGCGAGAATAATGAAATTCTCTTAAAAGCCATAGAAGGGCGATTGAAGCTGGAAGGACATGATGTGATTACCACCATGAATGGGAGAGAAGCATACAATTTTCTCGAAAAAGAAAAAGTGGATGTGATGATTACAGACATTCTGATCCCTTTTATTAGTGGACTTGAACTGATATTTTTTGTCAGGAATCAATTTAAATATGATTTTCCGATAATTATTTTATCAAAATTAAATAATATGGATACGATAAAATATGCTTATCGTTTGGGCGCTGACGAGTATATTACCAAGCCGTTTGACCCAGATTGGCTTGAAGTGCAAATTAAAAAAGCAATGATTAATAAAAGTTTAAATACAAAAGAAATTAAAGTTGATATATCTGAAAATAGATATTCATTAAGTTAAAAAAAATATGTTTAAAATAAAACTATATATTACTTTTTTGATTTTGTTTTTGTCAGGGTTTAAATTATTGGCAGAAACGAATGATAAAAAGGATTCAATAATAATATTCAGAATTCAAATTGCTGCTTCATCCAAAAGAAGCGATTTGGAAATTATTAAAAAAAATACTGGATTGAATGAACCTATTATTGTTGATTTTGATGAAAAAAGCAGATTGTATAAATTCATGATACGATCCTTCCCAACATTTGATAATGCACGTAATTTTCTTGATAGTTTACATCAAAATTATGGAGCATTTATTGTCATGTATTTGAATCAAAATAGACAAACGGAGAAAGTAATGGACGCATATGTTCTTACGCAGGGAATCGAAATAGATTCAAATCAACGTATTATTCGCAGAATTGTTAAAGAAACTGTTGCATTGGAAAAAGTTAAACCTGCTACAATCAATATTATTAAGTCAAAAACTGTTCCTGCTACTGTAAATAAAGCGGAAGAGACATATCCTCATCCGAAAAATATTTTTGAAAGTACTATCAATCTTATGGATAAAATAAAAGAAAGTATTTTGATTAATGTCAATAATCTTGATATAGCGCAGGAAACAAACAGTAATGTGTCGTATTTTGAAATAATGATTTATGTGTTATTGATGATAGTTTTGTTTTGCATACTTTCTATCATTACACTTATTCTGCTTCTTTTTACTAGAAGAATTGTACAAAATTTTACTTCATCAAGAAACGAAGAATATGAAAAGAAACTTCAGGAAGATCTTGTCAGTTTTCTTTTTTATGAAGAATCTACGGCTACATTGCCTCCTACATTATCAAAAGTAAATGCAAATTATAAAAGGAAAATTTTAACCGATAAAATTTTACAATTATATTCAAATATTATAGGAAGTGCGGCCGAACGTTTACATGTTTTATATACAAAGCAAGGTCTCGATAATATTAGCATTGAGAACCTGAAACGAAGTAGGTGGTCTGTGAAAGCTGTGAATATAAATATGCTGTCAAAGATGAATATTTATAAAGCAGTTGATAAAGTTTCCGGTTTTTTAAATGCAGATAATTATGTCGTTAGGAAAGAAGCTGAAGTTGCCATGGTAAATCTTGACAGAGAACATCCATTTGAATTTCTAAATAATAAAACGCTTCCTTTGTCTGATTGGGAACAAATGAATATGTACGACGCATTAATAAGAAATTCTATTAAACCGCCTGAATTTTCCAAATGGCTTAATTCAACCAATGATACAGTTGTTATGTTTTCATTAAAGATGATTAGAATGTTCAGGCAAAATGATGCTTTTGAAAAAGTACTTCCTCTGTTAAAACATTCTAATGAAAATGTGCGCTATCAGGCAATATTGACAACTAATGCATTCAGAAAAGATGAGTCTGTTAAACATTTAATTGATATGTTTACTAATGAAGATTTTAGGAATAAAGAAGCCATTATTCGTGGAATAGAAACGTTGAAAAAAACTTCTAATATTGAATTTTTAAAAGATTTGATTTTTAATTCTGAAATGCAGATTAAAATAGAAGCGACTAAAGCAATTGCATCTATTGGTATTGCCGGAAAACGGGAATTGCAGAATATGCTTAACACCTTAAATGACGAACAGATCATTGAGGTAATCAAACATGTACTTGATAAAAGAAATGAATAGTTATGAATTATTTAGACTATCTTAAAATTATTTTTGATAATCTCATATTTATATATGCGGTCATTATTTGCCTTTCATATACCGTTCTGGCAATGTTTTCAGCAAAATTGTTATATAAATATTTTAAAACAAATAGTTTTGTTGATTATACATTGATTCTTACATCGCCTTTTGCTCCTTCAATTTCAATGGTTGCAGCCAGTTTCAATGAAAGTAAAACCATTGTTGATAATATCCGTGCTTTGTTATCATTGCATTACAATAATTATGAAGTGATTATTGTGAATGATGGAAGTACAGATGATTCCATGGAAAAAATTATTCGTGTGTATGAGATGGAAAGAGTGGATTATGCCGTGAATTATCGTTTGAAAACACAGATTGTCAGAGGAATTTATAAATCGAAAAATAAATCGTATAGTAATCTTATTGTTGTTGATAAAGAAAATGGAGGAAAAGCAGATGCATTGAATGCTGGGATGAATATTTCTTGTAAAGATTATTTTGTAGCTATTGATGTTGACTGTATCATTCAACCGGATGCTTTGCTGAAGCTTGTTAAACCAATTCTCGATTCAGGCGATAGACGCGTTATTGCAACCGGTGGTGTGATTAGAATTGCTAATTCATGTATTTTTCAAGATGGATATATGGTGGATGTCAAACTACCAAAAAATATTTGGGCGCGTTTTCAAGTACTTGAATATACTCGCGCATTTCTTATGGGGCGCATGGCTTGGAGCGAGTTGAATGGGTTATTAATTATTTCCGGCGCTCTTGGTTTATTTGATAGGGAATTGACCATTCAGTGCGGTGGTTATTTGACGGATACTGTTGGTGAAGATATGGAGTTGGTAGTTAAAATTAGAAAAACGATGTGGGATAATGGTGTGAAGCACCATGTGGCTTATGTTCCTGATCCATTATGTTGGACTGAAGCTCCAACAAATCTCAATCAACTGGGACGTCAGCGTGACCGTTGGACTCGTGGAAATATGGAAACATTATTCATACATCGAAAAATGTTTTTCAATCCTAAATATGGTAAACTTGGTATGCTGGCTTATCCTTACTGGTTCTTTTTTGAATGGTTGGCGCCAATCATCGAATTTTTAGGTATATCGTATGTCTTGATATTAGCGCTTGTTGGCGATGTGAACTGGCCATTTTTCTTGCTAATGCTTTGTTTTATATATGCTTTTGCCGTTACATTTTCAATCTGGGCATTGCTTTATGAAGAAATGACTTTTCAGAAATATAAACAGAGATCTGATTTATTTAAATTGATTTTAGTTGCATTTATTGAGCCGATTATTTATCATCCTCTCGTTGTTTACTGGGCTTTGCATGGGAATATTTCTTATATCAGAGGGGTGAAAAAATGGGGGAAAATGGAAAGAACAGGATTTAGAAAAAAGAAATAATTTTTTAGAAATAATCTTTCAGTATTCCTTTTTCGATCAAATCATTAAATTTATAAATTGTATTTTTCCCATTAAATTCAATCGTAATTATTTTAAGTAGAATAAATCGTATCATTATCTGTTCTGCTTTTTCAGCAGGTAAACGCACTAATTTCATGAATTTCAAAAAAGTTATGGAATTATATTTATCCAGATAATCAAATAATATTTTTTCAGTATCTGTGAATTTTATTTTTATTCCTTCTTTGTTTTTTTCGTTTTTCCAAACTTCGCACATGATTCTATTTGCAGGAAAATTCTGATCATTATATCGGAAAAATGCTTTCCATCTGTCATCTTCGTCAAGAGCCATGATGGGTTTGACTTTACTTTCAGGAATAATTACTTCTAAAATATTTTTTTTATTGATAACATGTTGTTGACATTTAAAATTTACAACAGGTTTGGTGAACATTGTAGAAGCCGCTTCAAACATATAATATTCTTCATCAGAACGAATACCGGCAATGGCTCCATTATCTTTAACACCAACGAGAATTGTTCCTCCTTGCGAATTGGAGAAAGCTGAAAGTGTTCTGGCAATTTTTCGTGAATCATCAATCCTGAATTTAAATTCAAGTGTTTGATGTTCTCCTTGATTTATAAGCTTTTGAATGTGATTCACAATCAATTTTTCTGCTTTTAAATATGTTTTTTAATAAAAAGTATCATAACAAAAATAACATTTTTCATTAAGAAGCATCAAATATTTGCAAATGAAAATTATTGAAATTGAATCTTATTGTGATATATATCACGATTTTAATATTTAAAAATTATAAGTTAAATTGTAACTTTGTTTTAAAATATTTTTAGTTGTGAAAGAAACGTTTAAAGTTGATGGAATGTCTTGCGCTTCTTGCGCTATGAGGATTGAGAACAATCTTAAAAAAGTGAATGGTATTCAATCTGTAAATGTAAATTTTTCTTCATCCAGTTTGTTTGTTGAGTATGATTCAAAAGATATTAATTCTGAAAAAATCATTAAAACAGTTGATGCTCTTGGTTATTCTTTAATAGCAGAAGAAAAAGTTAACAAAGATGCTTTTAATGAAGATCAATTAAAGAAGCTGAAAAAAACAAAATTTAAGATGATAATTTCAGTCATCTTGTCTGCGCCGGTTGCTGTAATTGGTATGTTTTTTCACATGATGCCTTATGCTTCATGGATTATGATGAGTTTGACTATTCCTGTTGTGTTTTGGACTGGCAATTCTTTTTTTGTAAATGCTTGGAAACAATTGAAACAGTTTACTTCAAATATGGATACATTGGTTGCATTAGGAACTGGAACTGCTTTTACCTTCAGCGTTTTCAATACTGTTTATCCGGAATTTCTTATCAATAGAGGGTTTCATCCTGATGTTTATTTTGAAGCTTCTGCTGTCATTATTGCAATGATTTTATTTGGTAGATACCTTGAAGATAAAGCTAAAGCAAGAACTTCAGATTCTATAAAAAAATTAATGACGCTTGGAGTGAAGAATGCAAAGGTTATTCGTGATGGCAAAGAATTAGAAATACCTATTGATCAAGTGAAAGTTGGCGATATGCTTATTATTCGTCCCGGAGAAAAAATTCCTGTTGATGGAAAAATAATTGAAGGATATTCTGCTGTTGATGAAAGCATGATTACAGGTGAATCTTTAGCCGTTGAGAAATTTATTGGAGATCACGTGATTGGCGCAACCATTAATAATTCCGGTGTTTTTAAAATGATTGCTGAAAAAGTTGGAAGCGAAACTATGCTTTCAAGAATTATTCAAATGGTGCGAGATGCGCAAGGGAGTAAGGCATCAATCCAGCGATTGGCAGATAAAGTCGCTTCGGTGTTTGTTCCAACAGTTTTGATTATTGCAATTATTACGTTCGCTTTATGGATGTTTTTTAGTGTTGATTCTCCTCTGACACACGCATTGGTTGCAGCTATCACAGTTTTGGTAATTGCTTGTCCATGTGCACTTGGTTTGGCAACACCAACGGCTGTGATGGTTGGTATTGGCAAAGCAGCAGAGAATGGCATTTTGATTAAAAATGCTGAATCGCTTGAAATACTCAATAAAATTGATGTTCTTGTTACTGATAAAACAGGAACAATAACAAAGGGCAGGGCAGAAGTTACAGATTTAGTTTGGAATGAAAAAGAATTAAATAAAGATGAATATTTAAAAATATTATTTTCAGTTGAAGCAAATTCCGAGCATCCGTTGGCATTTTCGATTACTAAATATTTAAAAGAATTGGGATTGCAAAATGAAAAGTTGCAAGAGTTTAAAAATATTGTAGGGCAAGGGATTCAGGCAATATATAATGAAACGAAATGTTTTGTCGGAACGAAAAAATTATTAGTTGAAAATAATATTTTAATTTCTGATTATTTATTAGAACATGCAGAAAACCTTGAACAGCTAATGAAAACAGTGATTTATTTTGCTGTTGGTAATGAAGCAGTTCTGATAGTTGCAATTGCAGATACTTTAAAAGATTCATCAATTGAAGCAATTTCTGAACTTAAAGAAATGGGCATTGAGATTCATTTGTTATCTGGCGATAATGCTCATGTTACTGAAGCGATTGCTCGAAGAACAGGAATTGAAAATTTCAAAGCGGTTGCCATGCCTTCAGATAAAATGGAATATATTGAAATGCTTCAGAAGAAAGGAAAAATTGTTGCAATGGCGGGCGATGGCATCAATGATTCTCCTGCTCTGGCAAAAGCTGATGTTGGTATTGCCATGAGCAATGGCACTGATATCGCGATTGAAAGTGCCGGCATTGTTTTGTTAAAAGGTGATATTTCACGTTTGGCAGCTGCTATCAAGCTTTCCAAAGCAACAGTGAAAACCATTCATCAAAATCTTTTTTGGGCTTTTATTTATAATGTTATTGGAATCCCGCTTGCCGCAGGTGTATTATATCCGATAAATGGTTTTTTAATTAATCCTATGATTGCAGGTGCTGCTATGGCTTTTAGCTCTGTGTCGGTTGTTACGAATAGTCTTCGTTTGAGAAAAAGAAAGATTCATTGATTGCAAATTTTTTTCTTCTGATTTTTTGCTGACGAATGTATATATTTGTATTTCAAAATATCAAAATATATGTTGTCAGAATTGGCAAGTAAGAAATATGCACAGATTTTTATTTTACTGATTTTAGTTTTAATTGTCTATTCTCCTGCACTACAAAATAGTTTTTTGTTGCAATGGGATGATGGAAAATATATTCAGGAAAATCCATATATCAATGATCTTTCATTAAGAGGTATAAAAAATATTTTCATTCATTCCTATTTTACAAATTATCATCCATTGACGACCTTGTCGTATGCCTTTGAATACAGGTTGTTTAAGTATAATCCTTTGTTTTATCATGCTTTTAATATTATTCTGCATGGATTAAATGTGATTCTCGTTTATTTTTTAATCTTAAAAATATCTTACAGAAAGGATGCTGCATTTTTAGTTTCTTTATTGTTTGCAATTCATCCATTGCAGATTGAGCCTGTAGCATGGATTTCACAGAGAAAAGATTTGTTGTATTCATTCTTCTATTTGGCTGGTTTGATATGTTACATCAACAGTATTTTCAAATCTGAAAAAAATATTATTCTGTGTTGATGTATTTTTTTTTTCTTTTTTCAGTTTTGTCAAAACCAACTGCATTTACTTTCCCTTTGGCATTATTGGTCATTGATATTTATTTAGAAAGAAAACCTTTCAGAAGAATGATTCTAAATAAGATTCCTTTTGTTTTATTTTCTATTATTGTTGCAATAATTGCTTTTTCAACACATACAGTTGATAAGAATTTATCATCATATATTTCTTTTCATTCGTTGTTTAATGGATTTTTTTATTCTTGCTATTCATTTATTTTTTATTTATTAGAAATTATTTTTCCATTCCGATTGTCTGCATTGCACTATTTTCCATTGATTCGGAATGGTCTATTACCTTTCATGTTCTTTATTTCTCCTGTCTTTGTTTTAGTTTTATGTTTATTGATTTATAGATTCAGACGATTTAGCAAAATTATAATTCCCGGATTTTTCTTTTTTATAATTAGTATTATTTGGTTCTTGAAAATAATTCCATTCGGAACGGTGATGGTTGCTGAAAGATATTGTTATCTGGCTTCTTTAGGTATATTCAGCATTGAAGCAGGATTAATATTATTTCTAATAAAGAAGTTTAATAGTTTTAAATATGTAATAATTTCAATATTTGTTTTGTTTGTTATATTTCTTTCAGTGAAAACATTCAATCGAACCAAGTTGTGGAAGAATGAGATCACTTTGTTTTCTGATGTTATTTCCAAATATCCTGATCATTTTAAAGCGTATGTTATTCGCGGCAATGCGAAAGCTTCAGCCAATGATTTATCAGGAGCGATGAATGATTATAATCATGCAATTAGTTTGAATTCTAGATATTCAAAATCTTATTTTTATAGAGCAAAAGTTAAACTGATTTTGAAAGATTCTATTGGTGCAATTTCTGATTTTACTCAAGCTATTCAATTAGATTCAAAATATTTTACAGCTTGGTATTACAGAGCTTATACATTTCATTGTAAAAAAGATTATAACAAAGCAATTAATGATTATAACAAAGCAATTGCTCTTAAACCGCATAATGCAAATTTATATTTTAATGTTTCGCTTGCATATTTGAGTATTGGTGATACTTCTAATGCTTGCGAAAAATTATACAAGGCAATAAATTTTGGTTCGTTAAATGCAAAAATATTTTCAGAAAAATTTTGTATCAAAAAATGAAATTGCAAAAAGAATTTTATTTGAATAATGATGTTGTTCAAATTGCTAAATCGCTTTTGGGAAAATATCTTTATACTAAAATTAATGGATTTTTAACAGGAGGAATAATTTCTGAAACTGAAGCATACGCTGGCATTACAGACAAAGCTTCGCACGCATACGGAAACAGACGAACAAAGCGAACAGAAGTAATGTTTGCCGAAGGTGGTGTTGCTTATGTTTATTTATGTTACGGAATGTATCCTTTGTTTAATGTGGTGACAAATAAAAAAGATATTCCTGATGCCGTGCTAATTCGTGGTATCAAGCCAGTTGAAGGAATTGATAGTATGCTTGAAAGAATTGGTAAAAAAAATATTCCAAAAGATTTTTGCCAAGGACCCGGGCGACTGGCAAAGGCGCTTGGCATCAGTTGTAACCATTCAGGAATAGAATTGTCCGGAAATAAAATTTGGATAGAAGATAAAAAATTAAAGAACAATAAAAATAATATTTTGATTACAACCCGTGTAGGTATTGATTATGCTGGTGAAGACGCATTTCGTCCTTACAGATTTATTCTTAAAAATATTAAAACGGGGAAATAGAATTTACTGTCCGTCTTTAATTTGAATGCCTAAAATTTCAATGTTTCCACCAACCGGACTTAATGAAAGCCAATTGTTATCTTCTTGCACCCAGTCAGATTGTGCGCCAATTAATATCTTATATTCATTAACTTCTTTTGAGTTTCCAATTTTCAATACCGAACCACCTGAATTCGTATTGTCTTTCCCGTAATTAAGAATAATTTTGAAAGATTTACCGCTGATATTACGCGCTTTGATAGTAATATAGTTAGAAACGCTTTTGTTTTTAAGTGGTTCGAATGTAAATTTTTTAGAAAAATTATTTTTTATGATTTCGCTTGTGATTTCGTCAATGGCATTTGCAAACGCATATTGTTTTATCAACTTGGAAAGTTCAGATAATCTTGTTTTAGGAAGTGTTTCATCTGGTTTTAATAATAATGCCTGCATATAAAAAGGTTTAGATTTTTCATATTCATTTTTATTAAAATATTCTTCGGCCGTTTTAATCAAATTATTATAATCATCATATATAAGTTGCTTATTAATTTTATCAATTTGGTCTTTTGGATATTTTTGAGCAGGAATTAGAATAATTGCTTTTTTGTAATATTCACGGGCTTCTTTAAGTCTATTTTTATTATAATATCCGTCTGCCAAATCAATTAATCTTCGATTTTCAGCAGTTGAATTTTTATTTAAAGTTTCATCTATTTCCCTGATTTTATTCAGTGGATAATCTTCTTGTGGTTTACTAAAAGATGCTCTTTTGTAAGCATTTTTTGCACCATTCAAATCTCCACTCTTAAAAAGACTGTCAGCTCTGGAAATATAAGTGCTGTATGATATGTCTTTGTTCGTGTTTTCAGAATATTTCTTTTCAATATCATTGATTTTGTTTTGAGGATATTGTTGATCGGGCTTAATTTTCAAGGCTTCCGAATAGGATGAAAGAGCCAATTTATAATCAAGATTTCTGAACGCATTGTCTCCGCGTTCAATCAGAGTATTATATTTCAGAACATCATTTCTGTTTTGATTTATTTGCTCTGTTAATTCTGTAATTTTATTTTTTATCGTTTCATCATCAGGATTGATATTTGCGGCTTTTTGGTAAAGTTTCAACGCATTATCAATATCCCTAGATTTATAAGAAATTTCTGCATTATTTATTATTTGATTTAATGAATCTTCTTTTTGTTTTTTAAGTATTGTCATTATTTCATTCATTCTTATTTCAGGATATATTTCAGTTGATTTATTTTTTTTCGCTTCAGCATAAAAAGTATATGCATGATCGAAATCTTTTTTATTGAAAAGCTGATCAGCTGTATTTATATTTGATTTGTAATTTGCATCAACTATTTGCAACTGATTTATTTTTGATTTAATTAATGCAATCTGTTCGTCAGGATAGGTTGCTACAGGTATCAGTTGTTTAGCTCTCTGATAGCTTTCAATTGCTTTGTTTAATTCACCGGAATTAAAATATTTTTCAGCAGATTTGATCGTGTCATTATAAGCTGTTTGTTGTTTTTCCTGAACGGAAAGTTGTTTTAATAGTTCGTCAATTTTTTTAATTTTAATAGAAGGATATTTTTCATTAGGTCTTATATTTTGAGCTATGATATATTTGATTCTCGCATCATTATATTTTTGGTCAATGAAAAATCGATCAGCAGAATCTAATGTCATCTTATATCTTTTATTCTCTGCATTTTCTTTGGTTTTTGTTGCAATTACTTGTTTTGTTTTCGCAATCAGTTCTTTGACCGTCTGATCATCAGGCTTAAGTTTTAATGCGTTCTCAAAATAATTTAATGCAAGTTCAGGATTCTTCGCTCTGACAAGGGAATCGGCTGTATTGACATACTTTTTGTATAATTGTTGTTCGAAAAAAATATTTGAAATAAATTCGATTTTTTGTTTTGGATATATTTCTTCATTTTTAATGAATAAGGCTTTTTTGTAAGCATCAAGTGATTTTGAGTAATTTTTGTTTTTCAATAATGAATCACCTTTTAAGATTAATTTTGAGTAAGTAATATCAGCATTCTTAATGTCGTTAAGCGTTTTATTGATTTGATTGATTTTGTCTTTTGGATATGTTTCGTTCGGTTTAACTGTAAGTGCTAATTTGTAATTATCAATTGCCTGCTGATAAACTTTTGCAGAATCAAGTTTATCAGCTGTTTCAATGATTCTCTTGTATTTTAAATCTGTTTCATGAAGAGTTTTTAAAATATTATAAATTTTAGTAAGACGTTCTTTGGGATAGGATTCTTTAGGTTGCAAAGATTGAGCATTTTCAAAATTATTTTTTGCCAGCTCATATTTTTGTTTCTGAAAATTTTCATTCCCTGATGAAACAGCATTATTATAATTTTTGATTAATTGTGAATGACGCGTTGTGATTGAATCAAGATGGGATAAAATATTTTTGCTATACTCTCTATCAAAAGAAAAATTGTGTGTGTTCTTTTCATATTGGATTATTCCTAATGGTTTTTCAAGCAATTTTAAATCAGGATCATCAAAAGAAATAAATAAACTGACAACAAAATCAAAAAAATATTTGTTGTCTTTTTCAGTATTATCAGGCGTTGTAGTATTTATTTGAAAACGTTTTGATACATAATCTTGTTTTTGTATTTCAATAATAAAATTACTGTTTAGATTTAATGAAATAATAAATTCTCCATATTCATCACTTACTACTTGCTGAATTATATTATTGTTTTCAAACACCTCAATGATTGCGCCTTCAAGCGGACGATGATCTCCTTTGACAGCACCAAAAATTTCAAGTTTATTGTCGTTTTTTTGAAATGTAAAAGAGAATGAATTTTTTGATGAAGCACTATCAAAAGCAGAAAGAGAAAAAAATATAATCAATATGAAGATTATATGCTGATTTTTTTTGAAAAAATTTGTCAAAAAAAAATGCTTTACACGTTGAAAAAAAATAAATTTAAAAGATATGGTTTGCATGACTTTATTTGCATACAGTTGTATAGATTAGCAAATATAATAATTATTTCACCTTTGATTTTTTTAAAAAATAATTATTTTAGGAAAGGAATTTTTTTTGAAGTTTTTTTTCTTTCTCAACAAGGAAATTTCTAATCTGATCTAATTCATCAATCGTTGAGTTTCTAAATGAAAACGTTGATAAATCTAACTTTTCAAATGGGAAAATAGTTTTTAAATTTTCTAATAAACATTCTTCATCCGTTTTATCAATTTTTTCTTGTGAAGATTTAAGAAACTGTAGAATTCTAAGTCCATCAAGTTTATCATGACAAGCTTTTACAAAATGAGGAATGTCTTTACAGTTTTTTCTTAATGGGTGCCAAATATTTTTTTCGCCTAATTGCTCTTTTAAAAAATCATTCATTGGTGTTTGAATATCTTTTTCAAAAAGAGTAGGGAAGAGGTCGTATGTTTTTTTTACAATATCAAAAAGTGAATAATGGTAGATTGGATAACTTGTCCAATCGCCAGCATTTCCTTTAATCATCGCTGGTCCAGTACCAAAAAAGACACGATCAGAAAAGCGTGTTCCAGGAAAAACTTTTTCATCATTTGTAATTAAAAGTTTTCCATATTTTTTTAATTTTTGTAAAAAATAAAAATCTTCTCCGCTTGTTTTTGGTGTGATTCCTCTAATATTTCTGTAAGTCCAAATTGGCAATGCCATTGCAGAACCCAATGCTGTAAATGCATACGGGCTTTTTATTCTCAAAAGATTGATGGCGTAATTGCGCATGTAAATTTCATATCTCAGCATTGCACGATTAGCTGCTTCATCCTTCTTTGTCAGTTGATGATAGTAAGGTACAGACATGCCCACCGCATCCTGATTGGCATTGAAATTATTTATTATTGATTGGAAATAATTTTCGTTAAAAGTTGTGTCTGCATCCAGACTGATGATTAAATCATTTTTATTTGCTTGTTCATTGATAGTATCCATCAAAGTTTTTCGTGCCCAACCAACGCCAATCTTTTCTGTTTCCCATCCAAATCCTTCGCTGCTGCGGTCAATTAGCTCGATTGGAAATTCTTTATGATTTTTTATATAATGTAAAACTTTCTGATTGTCTTGATAAATATGTACTTTGCTGCTATTCGTTTTGAAAGATTCCGGTTGATTTACGCAAACATATACTTTAAAATTTTTATAAGTTTGTTTTTGAATACAAGCAAGAGTGGCAGGAAAATATTCAGATTCAGCCATGACCGGCAGCGCAACATGGATAAAATTATATTTATCAGAATGCATAATTTTTTAAAGTAAAACTATAGATGGTTTACGGTATCTGTCTGGATGGTTACATCCGTCTTTTCAAAAGCTTTTTGAAGTTCAGATTTTATTATTTTTCGTGTTTGTTGGGCTTCCAATAAGCTTATATGATGTTCAAATTCAAGATGAAAATCTATAAATCTGTAATTGCCAGCAATTCGTGTGCGAAGATTATGATATTTTAAATTGTGTTTTTCAATGATTTGTTTTACATGTTCGATTTCTTCATTAGAAAAACCAATATCAACAAGTGGAGAGAATGCTTTTCTAATTAAAATAAATGCTTCACGAAAGATCATTAAAGCAACCAGAATAGCAATTACAGGATCAAGAATTGATAAATTTATTTTGAATAAAAAGTCAGATAGCCAAATAATCAGTAAGCCTACAGCGACTCCAATAGACGTGTAAACATCCAATTTTAGATGCAAGGCATCTGCTTCAAGGGCAATGGAATGTGTTGTTTTGGCAACTTTATATAAACGACGTGATACAATAATATTTACAATAGAAGATATAGTCATAACGACAATTCCCCAACTGACAGAATCAATGGATTTATGATGAATAATATTTTGTATTGCTTCTGAAATAATCCAAAATGAAGCTATCAGAATTAGCAAGCCTTCAACTACACCGGAAATATTTTCAAATTTTCCATGTCCATACGGATGTTCTTTATCCGGAGGTGTATCCGAAATTTTTACGGAAAAATAAGCAATCACGGCGGCCAATAAATCCATCAACGAATGGATAGCTTCTGAAAGTATGCTCACCGAACCGCTGATAATGCCGGAAATTAGCTTTAAAACGATTAGTAGTGTGTTTGAAATGACCGATAATCCTGCTGTTTTTTCTTTAATATTCATAAACTAAAAAGCTTATGACAAAACTAAAATTTTAGTTTTTTTTGAAGAAAAAAAGTTATTACCATTTATTACCGAAAGGGAAATAAATATAGTGCAAAAAGTATGTATAATTAACAGAAGTTTTACTGTTTGTTTTTGTCCAACGGTTGGTTGGTTGCTGATGGTTGCTGCGGTTGTCCGATGGATTCACGCATTTGCGTATCAGCTTTCATGTTTTGCATTTTGTAATAATCCATGATACCGAGATTTCCTTTGCGGAATGCTTCAGCAATAGCAATTGGTATTTCAGCTTCAGCTTCAATTACTTTCGCTTTCATTTCTTGCGCTTTCGCCTTCATTTCCTGCTCTAAAGCTACAGCCATTGCTCTGCGTTCTTCAGCTTTTGCTTGAGCGATATTTTTATCAGCTTGTGCTTGATCCATTTGAAGTACAGCGCCAATATTTTTTCCAATGTCAACATCAGCAATATCAATAGATAGAATTTCGAAAGCAGTTCCTGAATCTAGCCCTTTAGCCAATACAACTTTTGAAATTGAATCCGGATTTTCAAGTACTTCTTTATGTGAAAATGATGAGCCGATAGCAGTCACAATGCCTTCTCCAACGCGTGCCAGAACAGTTTCTTCACCAGCGCCGCCTACTAATTGTTTGATGTTTGCACGAACAGTTACTCTTGCTTTTGCCACCAACTGAATACCATCTTTTGAAACGGCTGTTACCGGAGGAGTATCAATAACCTTTGGATTTACTGACATTTGAACAGCTTCAAAAACATCGCGACCAGCAAGGTCAATGGCTGTAGCTGATTTGAAAGTTAGTTGAATATTCGCTTTATCAGCAGAAATTAATGCATTGACAACATTTTTAACGTTGCCTCCCGCCAGAAAATGTGTTTCAAGATCATCGCTTGTGAGCGCAAGACCGGCTTTTGTCGCATTAATCATTGCATTAACAACCAATGATGGCGGTACTTTTCGCCAACGCATAAATACTAATTTTACCAATGAAATTTTTACGCCAGAAACCAGCGCTGTGAACCACAAACCGACCGGCACGAAATAAAGAATAAGCCATAAACCGAAAATACCTGCAATGACTAAAGAGATAATTAATCCTGGATTGTTCATATAGTTAAAATTTTAAGTAATTAAAAATGTTAATTTTTTTTATCTTCTTTAAGCTTTACATAAATCTTATTTCCTTCAATTTTGAAAACTTCAATTTCTTTGTTTTCATCAATGTATCCGTCAACAGAGGTGACTTCATAATATTCAGTGCCGAGACGAGCTTTTCCAATTGGTTTTATTTTTGAAACTGATAATAATGTATCGCCAGTATTAACAGCGTTTTCATCAATTTCATTTACTCTGCTTTTATTTTCGTTTTTTAGCATTAGTCTATCCCATGTTTTTGAACGAAAAATAAAAATCAATGTAAATATAGATAGTAAAACAGTTCCTGCAAGCGTTATGTTTCCTGCAATTGAACCATTATTATAACTAAAAAAAACACCCATGACAACCATAACTGCACCGATGATTCCAACAATAACACCAGGAATAACAAGTATTTCAAGAACAAGAAAAATTAATCCGATGATGATTAGTGAAATAATGATTATCCAGGACATTAATTTTTTTTTAAGTATATTAAAGACTAATAAAGGCTTTTAAAGAATTTCAGTTTTAAGTCCTTTTAAATTTAATTCAATTTGAATAGATTTTAGTGAACGTGATTCGCCTGATTTGATAATACAATTGCCTTTAGAATGAGCAATAAGGGCGCATTGTTCAGCCTGAATCGGATCAAATTCACAAACCATGATTAATGTTTGAATAACGTGTTCAAACGAATTCAAATCATCATTATATAAAATCAACTCTTTAGTGCCAGGTGAAGATTTTTTATTATGCGAGAAATTTTGATTTTTTTCTTTTAACATAAAAATAGATTTTGCAAACAAACGTACAAGTTTTTTTTCAAAATTTAACAAAAAACAATAAATAAATATTAAAAAGAAATTGATTACCAGAATGAATTTTAAAACAGTTTTAGATATTTAAATAAAATTAGAAATTCAAATTAAGCTGTCCACATATTGTTTTTGTAATAATGAATTTTATAAAAGTAGAATGTAATTGATAAAAGTTTGACTATTAAGTTGTTATTGATTTTAATTTGTTTATTAATAAACAAATTAAATTGAAATTGTCCGCATTTTGTCTCCCTTGATGTCCGCATTTTGTCTGCACATAAAAATAGTTCGTTGTTTTAAAACAAGGCAATTTTGCAAAATCAATTTTAAGAAAAAAATGAAATCAAAATCAAATAAAATCATTCCATATTTTGGAAAAATATTCTTTAAAAAGGAATTTATTTGGTTTTGTAAAAAACAATCAAGTTGTTGATTATCAGATTATAAAATTTATTTTTCTCTAATGGCACATTTATCGCTAATTGAAAAGAGAACAAAAAAAGGTAAAATAAAAAATGAAAGTTAAAATAGATAAACAAATATTTAAGATGAATATGATTTTAAATTCTTTTTTTCAAATTATAAAAATTATCTTTTTTATTTCAATTTTATTTGTGTCAAAAACTGTTGTATCACAGAATACATTGAATAATCAGGCAAAACAGAAACAAAATTTATCATATAAAATAATCCCATCAATTGAAAATACATATGGTTATGAAATAATTCAAAATGGAAAAACTTTTATTCATCAGGTGAATATTCCTTCAATGCCTGGTAATAAAGGATTTAAAACAAAAGAAGAAGCAAAAAATTGTGCATTACTTGTAATTGATAAAATTAAAAAAAATATAATGCCACCAAGTGTTTCACGGTATGAACTTGATTCTATTTCTAAAATTAATTTTAAATAATTTATTAAATAATTAAATTTTAAAACAATGAAAACAGTATTATTATTAATCATTACACTTTGGTTTTTACCATTGTTTTTGAGTGCTCAAGGAACGTGGACTCAAAAAGCCATTTTTGGCGGTGCTCCCAGACAAGATGCTGTTGGTTTTTCAATAGGCAGCAAAGGTTATATTGGAACTGGTGCCAATGTTGATGGAAGTACTTCTTATAAAGATTTTTGGGAGTTTGATCCTTCAACAAATACATGGGCACAAAAAGCTGACTTTGGCGGTGTTGTAAGATACGAAGCTGTCGGTTTTTCAGTAGGAACAAAAGGATATATTGGTTCAGGTAGAGTTGGTTCGTCTTACTATAATGATTTTTGGGAATTTGATCCTACTGCAAATACCTGGACACGTAAAGCAGATTTCAGTGGCACTGTAAGATGTGGTGCAGCTGCATTTTCAATTGGGGCTAAAGGTTATTTTGGTGTAGGAATGAATGGCAGTACCTATTATAAAGATTTTTGGGAATTTGATCCTGCTGCAAACACATGGACACAAAAAGCTGATTTTGGTGGTACAGCAAGATGGGTGCCTGGATTTTTTTCAGTTGGCACGAAAGGCTATATAGGAGCAGGAAATAATGGAAGCACATATTATAATGATATATGGGAATACAATCAGTCTACAAATACATGGACACAAAAAGCAAATTATCCAGGTTCAGCAAACTGGGGACCTGTAGGATTTTCAATAGGAACATTAGGTTATATGGGTACAGGATCTGAAAATGGTCCATTCTATAAAACTTTTTATGAATTTAATCCAACAACAAATGTATGGACACAAAAAGCTGATTTCGGTGGTTCAGCCAGAGATGCAGCTGTAGGTTTTGCAATTGGCAATAAAGGATATATTGGTTCGGGGTATGATAATGCTTGTCATAATGATTTATGGGAATTTGATCCTTGTGATGCAACAGTTAGTAGTTCTGCTGCAACAGTTTGTTCAGGTTCATCTGTAACACTTTCAGCATCAACAGGCACAAGTTATTCATGGAGTACAAGTGCAACGACATCTCAAATAACTGTAAATCCAACTGTAAATACAACTTATTCAGTTACTGTTACAAATAATATTGGATGTGTTGCAACAACAGCAATAACAGTCAATCCATTGCCAACAACAGCAGCCGATGCATCAAGTCATTCAATATGTATAGGAAGTTCATCAACATTAAGCGCTAATGCAAGTTCAGGAACATCACCATATACTTATGCTTGGGTTTCCAGTCCTTCAGGATTTACATCAACTGCTGCAACAGCAACAGTATCTCCAACCACATCAATAACTTATACTGTAACAGTTACAGATAATAAAGGCTGTTCAGCATTAAGTACAACAAATATAGCTGTTAATACAAAACCAACTGCCAGTGCAGCAAAATCAGCAGCAAGTATTTGTAATGGAAGTACAGTCACCTTGAGCGCTAATGCAGCCGTAGGAACCAGTCCATATACGTATTCATGGTCAACAGGCGCCACACCAAACACAAGTGCAACGCCAACAGCAACAGTAACAGCAGCAACAACATATACAGTCAGTGTAACAGATAACAAAGGATGTTCAGCAACCAGTAGTATTGCAGTTGGAATGTTTGCAAAACCAACAGTAACCGCAGGAAGTGGAACAGTCTGTTTTGGCGGTTCAGTAAGTATTTCAGCAGGTGGAGCAAGTATCTATTCATGGAGCAATAGTTTAGGCACAGGAGCATCAAAGACTGTTAATCCAACTACAACAACAACGTATAATGTAACAGGTACAGATGCTAATGGTTGTACAAATACAGCAAATTCAGTAGTAACAGTCAATCCATTACCAATAACAGTCTCAGATGCATCCAGTCATTCAATATGTTTAGGCAGTTCATCAACATTAAGCGCCAATGCAAGTGCAGGCACATCACCTTATACTTATGCTTGGGTTTCTAGTCCATTAGGTTTTACATCAACTGCCGCTACTGCATCAGTATCACCGACAACAGCCATAACCTATTCAGTAACAGTAACAGACAATAAAGGTTGTACAGCAATAAGCTCAACGAATGTAGCTGTTAATGCTTTGCCAACAGTAATAACAAGCGGAGCAACCATTTGTAATGGAGGAACAGCAAGTATTTCCGCCAATGGTGCAAGTACATATTCATGGAATAATAGTTTGGGAGCAGGAGTATCAAAAACTGTTAATCCAATAACAACAACAACATATATCGTAACCGGCACAGATGCTAATGGTTGTACAAATACAGCCAATGCAGTAGTAACAGTGAATCCGTTACCAACTACTACCGCAGCAAGATCAGCCGCGAGTATTTGTAATGGAAGTGCAGTAACCTTGAGCGCCAATGCAGCCGCAGGCACCAGTCCTTATACGTATTCATGGTCAACAGGCGCAACACCATCAACAGGTGCAACACCAACAGCTACAATAACAGCAGCCACAACATATACAGTAAGTGTAACCGATAATAAAGGTTGTTCAGCAACCAGTAGTGTTGCAGTAGGCATGTTTGCTTTACCAACAGTAACAGTAACAAGTGCAACTATTTGTAATGGAGGAACAGCAACAATATCAGCCAGTGGCGCAAGTACTTATTCATGGAGCAATAGTTTGGGTACAGGAGTATCAAAAACTGTTAATCCGACAACAATAACGACATATACCGTAACCGGTACAGATGCCAATGGTTGTACAGATACAGAAAATTCAATAGTAACAGTGAATCCATTACCAACTGCCAGTGCAGCAAAATCCGCAGCGAGTATATGTAATGGAAGCATAGTCACCTTGAGCGCCAATGCAGCCGCAGGAACTAGTCCATATACGTATGCATGGTCAACAGGCGCCACACCAAATACAAGCGCAACGCCAACAGCAACAGTAACTGCAGCAACAACTTATACAGTCAGTGTAACAGATAACAAAGGTTGTTCAGCAACCAGCAGTATTGCAGTAGGCGTGTTTGCTTTACCAACAGTTACAGCGACCAATGTAAGCATATGTAATGGAGGAACAGCAACCATATCAGCAGGAGGTGCAAGTACCTATTCATGGAATAATAGTTTGGGCACAGGAGCATCAAAGACTGTTAATCCAACCATAACAACAACGTATAATGTAATAGGTACAGATGCTAATGGTTGTACAAATACAGCAAATTCAGTAGTAACAGTCAATCCATTACCAACAACAGTCTCAGATGCATCCAGTCATTCAATATGTTTAGGAAGTTCATCAACATTAAGTGCCAATGCAGGTTCAGGAACATCACCATACACATATGCGTGGGTATCCAGTCCTTCAGGATTTACATCAACTGCTGCAACAGCAACAGTTTCTCCAACCACATCAATAACATATACTGTAACAGTTACAGATAATAAAGGCTGTTCAGCATTAAGTACAATGAATATAGCTGTTAATACAAAACCAACAGCCAGTGCAGCAAAATCAGCAGCAAGTATTTGTAATGGAAGTACAGTAACCTTGAGCGCCAATGCAGCCGTAGGAACCAGTCCATATACGTATTCATGGTCAACAGGTGCAACACCAAACACAAGCGCAACGCCAACAGCAACAGTAACAGCAGCAACAACTTATACCGTCAGTGTAACAGATAACAACGGATGTTCAGCAACCAGTAGTATTGCAGTTGGAATATATGCCAAACCAACAGTAACCGCAGGAAGCGGAACAGTTTGTTTAGGAGGTTCAGTAAGTATTTCAGCAGGAGGAGCAACTACTTATTCATGGAGCAATAGTTTAGGCACAGGTACACCAAAAACAGTGAATCCAACAATAACAACAACATATAATGTAACCGGCACAGATGCTAATGGATGTACAAATACTGCAAACTCAGTAGTAACAGTAAACCAATTGCCAACTTCATCAGCTTCTGTTGATATTCCTACAATTTGTTCAGGTTTATCCTCAACAATAAATGCAAATGCAGCAGGCGGTACTTCACCTTATACGTATTCATGGA
>Ga0209697_10000353_pt1 | contig 75205 bp, 70 predicted proteins | sample AliMusrvi5mmetaG_FD_184115 | JGI IMG/M metagenome (GOLD analysis project Ga0209697, IMG submission 184115) | Freshwater lake bacterial and archeal communities from Alinen Mustajarvi, Finland, to study Microbial Dark Matter (Phase II) - Alinen... | ecosystem: Environmental > Aquatic > Freshwater...
TCTTCCTGGCCGATCTGAGTATGTGACATATTCAATTCAAATTATGAGTATGAATTGGAGTATGAGCCTTTCAAAGGGGTATGCAATTAGCCTGCAAACCGCTATGCAATTAGAATGAGAATTCAGTAATGAACCCTTGACAAGAATTGACTTAGAGTATAGTATTTTTTATTAGTCAACGTATTTTGGTCATTGAAACAAGCAACAAAAATCGTCATTATGAATGAAAAAAACACAATCAGCCCTGAACTCGGTAGCGGGTTCAAAGATTATCTGCCGGAGGATATGATCCCGCGGCAAAAGATGTTCGATACGATCCGGAGCACCTTCGAGCGTTTCGGATTCGTGCCCCTGGATACTCCCGGTATCGAAAGAGAGGAGATCCTAACAGGCGGCGACCCGAATTTCAAGATGCAGATTTTCAGAACCGGTCTTCGGATCGGAGATGAGGGTTTGGCCTTGAGATTCGACTTGACCGTTCCTCTAGCTCGTGTGGTATCTCTCTATGGAGACAGGATATCTCGACCGTTCAAACGATACCAGACCGGTAAGGTCTGGCGTGGTGAAAAAGCACAAGCCGGTCGTTTCCGCGAGTTCGTCCAATTCGACGCCGACATCGTCGGTTCGGAGAGGATGAGCGCGGACGCGGAAATAATCGCCCTTATGTATGAAACGATGTCCAGCCTCGGCCTAAGTCGTTTTTCCATAAGGATCAACAACCGTAAGCTTTTGAACGGCCTAACGGATTATGTCGGATACGACCAATCTTTGAACGCGGATGTCCTACGAACCATTGACAAGCTCGACAAGATCGCTTGGGAGGGCGTGTCCGCTGAACTGAAAGAGAGATCCTCCTTTAATGACGACCAACTATCCAAGTTAAAGAAGTTTCTCGACTTGCGCTCATCGTCATCCTTGGAATTGTTGACTGAACTTTCCGGGCTTATGGCTTCGTCGCCTGTCGCTCAACGCGGAATAGCGGAGCTCACAGAGATCGCGAACAACCTCAAATCTCTGAACGTCCCGGATACCTCGTGGAGAATAGACTTATCCGTCGCGCGCGGTCTTGGGTACTATACTGGGCCAGTCTTTGAGACAATCCTCGATGATCTTCCAAGCATAGGCAGCGTCTTCTCCGGAGGAAGGTATGACGACCTGGTAGCGCGCTTCGGGGATCGAAGCGTTGCCGCCACCGGTGCGTCGGTCGGCGTAGACCGTTTGTTCGCCGCCATGGAGAAGCTCGGCCTCATCAAGAAGGTGATGGCAACCGCGAAAGTCGTCGTCCTCAACTTTGATAGCACCGCCGAGGACTACTGCCAGAAGATAGTCACCGCGATCCGCCAGTCCGGTCTGCAAGCCGAGCTATATCTGGGAAAAGAAACTAATCTCAAGGCACAGCTCGCGTACGCGCTCGGACAAAACATACCCGTGGTAGTCATCGCCGGCGGCTCAGAAAAAGATCGCGGAGTCGTCCAAATCAAAGACATTCAACGACGCAAGCAGGTCGAGACGACATTTGATAATGTTTCCGCCGTAATCAAGTCTATATTGCAAAATGCAGAAGCTGTAGTATAGTCGCTAGTAGTTCTTACCGGGTGGGTGCGTAGCTTAATGGCTAGAGCAACAGTTTGTGGAACTGTTTAGTGCGGGTTCAAGTCCCGTCGCACCCACCAACTTCATCTTGGTCCGTGGAAGGTTTCCACGGATTTTTTATTTAACAGAATATTCATGCATTGCCACCAATCTAAGCATGTCCTAACGAATTTTACGGCTCAAAATCTATTACTATCGATATCCCCGACTTATCCCCACTTTACCCCTTTACTTCCTACTCCGAATATGGTATAACTAAACCAGTAGGCTACTCGCTCATTGAAAAGCGATGTGAAAGCCAAAACTCACTAAAAGTCTGAGAATTTCTCGTTGCCTGTTGCAACGGTTGATTCGCTGACTAACCTGCCACAAGGTAGGAAACCACAGAAAGGCGCAGTATGAAAACGACAGTATACCGTTGGTTCATTCTTGCGACCCTGGTGGTCGCAATGAATTTCGGATTCGGAACAGCAGTTGCAGCCCCGCCTGTTCATCATGTTGTAGGCGTCGATTTTCCTGACGCATTGCCGATGATGGGTAGCGAGATGCAGTACCGTGAATGGATCGTAACAAACAGGGAGTGTCTCTGCTCGGTCATTCTTCAGTTCACGGATAAAAACGGTGTGCTTCAGGAGCCATCTAACACAGCTACTCCGACAACGTTTCCAAAGTATGCAGATTTTGTGCATTACGTTCTAACCAACGTAACACACGGCATCCAATTCATTAAGTCGCGTTACAACATTGACGCGTCCACAGATATTAATTTCGCACTCGCGATAGGCGACTTGGACCTCGACACGTACCCTTATGACGATTTAATTGTCAATTATACCAATATTGGGAAATTGTCGTCTGTTTCGTACAACGCAGTAACAAACATATGTCCCACGTGGGAACTAGCGCAAGTTGCCGCTGATGATTTGCAAAGACTACAGATTCACGTGGCGTCAACACCGCCTTACGACTATGACTCTGCGGTTCCAGACAGTGGTTCCGTGGACTATCCGGAGCAAGCATTCAGTAGTACTACCTTGTTCCTGAATCAGTGGTACTGCGTAGGGACGAACAGGGTCAGAATTTCACCGACGGTCGGTGCAAACACTTCTACGTTCACGCAGGCTGGAGCTCAGCTTCTGCCGGCGACAGTAGAAATCAATCGATCACGTAAAGGATCATCGGGAACGACGAATGATGTTTTGACTCGGGCGAGCGTAATAGTATCAATGACCCCCGGATCAGATACGACGGTCCAGAGCACAACGGATCATGTTCATTGGCAGAGCATCGGCACGTCTAGTTGGAAATCAAACACCAACGAGATGATCTTGCCGATAACACTTAGTGGCGCACATCGCTATTTCAGGGCCGTTTCCAATTAGGCCCAAGCAAACATAAACCCTCTGACTGCGGTCAGCCAGAGGGTTTTATATGTCATAAATTTAATTTCTATATCTCTTTTTCTCCAACATTTCTAAGATCTATCCACGTTTCAGTAGTTATTGGAAGATAATGACTCGGATCAGATAGAGACTTACAATTGATCCTAAACTTATATGTCCCAACTGATTTAGTAGCCGTATCGCTTTCGAATTCTTTATATTCTTTTGGTTGCCCAACATTGTTATATGCTTTAATTGTTGGTGGCGTTTGATTACTATCTCCAATATTCCACTCCCAATTTCCAGCGCTCGGAGCTGTACCTGGAATTACTTGCGGAATGCACGAATCATAGCGCTGTGAAATATCAACAACATACTGTAAATAGAACGACGACCCCTTCTTTACTGGTAGAGGATTCCCTTGCGCATGCTTCGCCGCGAAACCAGACTTTGGACCTGAAAGCAAACTGAATGTATTGGTAGGAGTACGTACGACGGCAGTTCCGCAGAGTACAGGCGTACCTGACGTGACACCATTCAAATCAGAAGCTTCCATGTAGATTCTATAAGTATCCGGATCGACTGGGATCGTAAGTGTTGACGATGTGAGTTGATGCAACGTCATAGTTGAACCACTCTGACTGTCTTCGATAGCATAATAAAATATATAATCACTTGGACTGTTGTGACCTATTCCACCCCAAGCTGAATAGGAACCTAGTGTAACCGTAAATGAGCCGTCGCTATTCGGCAAATTTATCTGTGCCGAGGGAGTTAAACTGCACGATATACCAACCGGCGGCGGCGTCCAAGGTCCGCAACCATTGCAAGTGACCGGGGTCGGTTGCACGCTTGCACTCGGAATCGTTGGACTGAAATTTATCCACCCGACGACCGGACCGCCCCATGCATATCCGTTGAATATTCCCGTAGTCTTGTTGAACGTAACGCCACCAGAGCCGTTCAGTATAGGTGAAGTGTGACTCGCACCAGAAAGCTCTATCCAGCCATCCCAACCGTCCTGACGGCTATTCATGCTCGAGCAATCGCCTAATATAGTACCCGCGCAAGCTCTAGCCCAACCGCTCACTTTGCCACTGGAATAATCCACTACAGCGTCGTAGCCTTGCCCAGGATAATCGCTAAGACCACCGAATTGTATCCAACCGATATTGGAAGACCAGGCATGACCAGTTATATTTCCATATTGATCAACCGATACGCAAAATTGAGGGTTCGAACCAGAACATCCTGTATCAGCAAATGCCTGCTTGAAAAGGTCGAATTTGAATGATTGCGGAGCTTGCTGTTGGCTTTGATCAGGCGTAGAAGCTGGGCACACAGTCGCATAATCAGAATTGAAGCTGATCCAACCGATATTCGATGACCAAGCCCAGCCACAAAGAACACCTCCCTTTTGATTCGGATTTGATGGCGCAGCCGTGGCATGCGTCGTCGATGGTGTCGATAATGCCTCAAACATGAAAGCTCCGAGGGCACAAACAAAGACGATGGCCACAGATGTTATGTATTTTTTCATGTTTAAAATGGGGTTAGGAGAATTAACTACCCCACTATTTTACCGTCAAATCAACCTATTCACAAACAAAACTGTGGATAGTGCAGGAAGTAATGCCGTACGGCAAGAAATCGTAATCCCTGAGATTAGTACGGCAAACTGGCGAAATATTTCTTGGTTTCAGCGATCACATCCTCGACAGAATGATCGGCTTTGACGAAATACTTGAAAACGCCATTTTCCAGCGCATCCGCGACAACAGTTGGGTTATGGAGCTGAGTAAGCAGTACGATACAGGCAGTCTTTCCCCAGACATCCTTGCGAAGCTCTTTGATAAACTGCAGGCCGGTTAAGACCGGCATGACTACGTCGACCCAGATGAGGTCGGGGTGCTCTTTTATAGCCAAATCCAAGCCGGTCTTGCCATCGGCAGCCTTGAAGACTGTGATACCTTCCGCTTCCAGAGTTTCAGACAAAACAGTCCGGAATGCCTGATCATCTTCCACAACCAAGACTTTTTTTAGTGTTCTCATGATATTCTATTAATTTTTTATTGGATTTTATAATGGTGAAAAACTGCAATAGCCTCCCCGTTCGAAACTTTAAATAGGAAGGGTGAAATAGAAAGTGCTTCCTTTTCCCTCTTCGCTGGCTGCGCCGACCAGACCTCCATGCGCCTCGATGATGCCTTTAGCGATGACCAGACCTAGGCCAGTGCCTTTCTTGTCGCCCGACATAGCCGCCGACTGGAACTGCCTGAACTTATTGAACAAAAGCGGCAAATTCTCGCGTTTGATACCAACTCCGTTGTCAGTGATAGCTACTACCAGAGACGACGGCAGATCTTTGGACACCTGATCTGCCTCTTTCAGGAACCATGATACGCCATTGCGACGAGCTTCGTCAATGACGTCTTTGCCACGTTGATGCAGGAACGCTTGGATAGCTATTTTCCCTCCATCTCTGGTGAATTTAATAGCATTGAAGATGAAATTGTTGAAAACCCCAACCAGGGCATTCTCGTCGAAGCTCATGCTCCCTGGCGCATCGGCCGAAATCTCTATCTTCACCACAAGCTGCTTGGCTTTGACTGATGGATCAAAGAATTTTACCCTCTCCGCGACTAACTTTCTGATATCGCCAATAGGTTCCTTGAAGATCTGGTACTTTCCAGACTCGACTTTGGCGGCATCCAAGAGATTGCTGACCAATCGGAGCATGTCGGACGAGCTCTTGTGGATGATAGGAACGTACTCATGAACAACCTTCTCTGCGTGCTTGTGAGTCCGGTCGCTCATTATGAGCTCGGCGATCTTGTTGATGCCATCCAGCGGCGAGCGCAGCTCATGCACCATCATGGAGGTGAAATCCTCACGTAGAGTGTCGAGCTCCTTTTCTCGTGTTATATCGTGGAATATGACCACACCGCCCAAGGTCTCACCGCTGGTCATAGCCGCCGTGCTTTTGACTGGCGAGATGAATATCTGGAAGAATCGTTCGCCCAAGATGACTTCCGGTACTTCCAAGACTTTGCCGAGCTTGATGCTTTCTTCCAATTTGCTGCGGATATCAAATTTGCCAGCAACATGCTCGATGATATCGAAAATAGACAATTCCCGAGCGCTCACCAGTCCAAGCAACGTCTTCACTGCCGGATTGGCGACCAAAACCCGGTAATCATTGTCGGTCATGACGATTCCGTCAGCCATGCTCTCCACCATAGAGTTCAGCTTCCTCTGCTCCATTCTGACGACTTCTTGGAGCTTGCTCACAGCCTTCGAAGCCTGCTGAGTGATCTTGTAAAGGATGGTCATTTCCTCTTCCTTATAGAGGCCCGGCTTGGTATCGGATACTGTCAGTACTCCGACTACTTTTTCACCGATGACTAGCGGAATGTTGAAAAATGAACGCACTGGCTCATTCGTATCTTCAGATAAGATGACGCCGGATAGAACTTCCTCGATGACGCTCTTCGACAATTCCTTGTCCAAGAGAGCTGAAAGAGAACCTAGCATCCGTTCACGGATCTCGTTCAAAAATCCTCGATTGACCGATTTTTCCAACTGCACCTTGAAGATGACCTTCTCCGGCTGGATGAGCATGTAGGAAACCGCGCTGTATTCGATGAATTGCCGAAGCGAGCCGGTGATGATGTCGATGATCTCGTGAACATCTAGCGAATAGCCGATCCTGTCGCCGAGTTCCTTCAGGATCGCCAGTTCGTACATCTTTCTACCAGTTTCTTTTTCCTTGCCAGACATCTTTTCCAACAAAAAGCGGCTGCGCACATAAAAGGCCAGACCGGCGATCAAAGCCAGAGAGGCTGAAAAGATTATGGTTAAACTAGGCATGACAAATTGCTACTGCTTCGAACTCCCGACTCTGGCTTACTCGACCTTATTGATACCCGGATACTTCTCGAAGATAGAGCTCAAAGCGCTTTTGACGATCTGGCCGGATAATTCGACATAAGCATTGACTAGCTGCTGTATGACCTCCTTGGGATCTCCGGCGATATCTGTGACCGCGCAATCGTCGCTGACTTTCAAGCCAGAAATGCTTCTAGCTTTCAAGAGAGCGATATCAGGACCCAAGATGACCGCTTGTTTTTTTATAATCTCCGTCAGTAATTTGAGATATTGTTCTTTGTTTTCCATGGAATTATGTGAATTATTTTTAAATTGTTAGCCCTGGTTCATCTTGTGGACTTCATTCCTAGCCGAAATTAAGGTTCTCATCGACCAGATGAACATCACAAACCAGATCAAAAAGATCGGGATGCCGAAGTAGACTCCGTTTTGAACATTTTCGAACATATAAGCAGTAGTCACCACGCCTAGACTATACATTTCCACCAACATGGTTATGACCAGCACCTTGGTGATCTTTCCGATCATTGATCCTCTGACCATGCTATATACTTGACGACCTTTGACGAATAGATAGATGCTGCCGGCTATGAGGACCGGCCAGCCTACGACCAATATTATTGTTCTCAAAGTTGTAAGATTACTCATGTTGATAATGTTATCAGTAATAGCGTGCTTATATTATAGCGTGAAACAATTATAACCTGAATCACCTAGATCATTCAATCTCTTTTGTCCCCTTCTGATATGACTTGAGCGGCAATCGATCCCAATTCGCTAAGATCGGAGTGACAAATTTCCAGGAAGCCATGATCTCTTCAGTCGAAGCGAATAACGTCTGATCGCCGATGAAAGCATCGTGTATGAGCCGTTCATAATCGTCGGGCAAATCCGCATACGATGGCACATCGGCGTACTTGAATTTCAGCGTCTTGGCATCGATAGCAAACTCATAGCCCGGCTTCTTCAAGAAGAACTTGATCTTGATCCCCTCATCAGGCTGGATCCGGAAGGTCAGAATATTCTGACGCTCCGCAGCCGACACGGACGAACTTTGATCCTTTTCTAATTTTTTATCTAGAATTTTTAATTTCGATTTTTTAAAATAGACGTCGATTTCTGTTTTTGACTCGGCCATGGCCTTGCCACTTTCCAGATATATCGGCACTCCGCGCCATCTCGATGAACCGATACTGGCTTGGAGGCGGATATATGTTTCAGTCTTCGACTGGGGAGAGACTCCGGTTTCAGATCTGTAACCGTCATATTGGCCTTTGGCGGCAGTCTTTAATAGCTCCGAGGTCGAGATCCGACGAAGGGATTTCAAAACTTTGGCTCGCTCTCGACGGATATCATCCGCAGCGTATGAACGCGGCTCATCCATAGTGACCAAGGCCAGCATCTGTAGAAGATGGTTCTGCCCAACGTCCTTGAGCGCGCCTATCCGATCATAGAAATCTCCACGGCTATGTACCCCCTCGCTTTCCATGAGCTTTATGTGGATCTTGTCGATATATTCCCTGCGCCACATCGGCTCGAATATCTGATTCATGAAGCGAAATGCCAAGATGTTCTGCAAAGCCTCCTTGGCTAGATAGTGATCGATGCGGAAGATCTGCTTTTCTTCGAAGAGAACTTCCAAAAGCTTGTCCAACGATCGGGCGGTTTCGATATCATTACCAAAAGGCTTCTCGATAAGGATCCGAGTCCAGCCAGAAAGATCGTCGCAAGGTACGGTCAATTTTGAGTGTGCCAAATTGTTCAGGATACCCTCATACATATTTGGCGGCACGGAGAGATGGAAAAGCTTGTTCGAACATTGACCCCAACGATCATCTATAGATCGTAGTCGCTCCGCCAAACGTTCGTAGGCCGGCATATTATCGAAGAATCCCTGCTCATATGACATATGGTCAAGAAAATGCTTGATGTCCTCTTCGTGATACTTGCCAGGCTTCACGTTTAGATGCTCTCGAATGTAGTCACGGAATTCCTCACGGCTAAAAGACCGGCGCGAAAAGCCGATGATAGCAAAATTCGGTGGCAACATTCTCTTTGAATATAGAGCTAAAAGGGCTGGCAACAGTTTGCCAGAAGCGAGATCACCGGTGATACCGAAGATGACGAATATAGTTGGATGCAAAGCTAAGGGCGAGGATGAATTCATGATGACGTTAGTCTACACCATAGTTCATCAAGTTGGAAAGTTACAAGTCAGAAAGTTGTCGCAGTACAAACTTTCTAACTTTATGAACTTGCAACTACATTCCTTCCCCCCATTCCACCCATTTCGGATAGATCTCGCCAGCAACGAACACACAAGGCAGGACCACGATAGCCGTAAGCACCCAAAGGATAAAGGAGATGACTTTAGGTAGAATCTCAATGAATGCAGACCACATCTCACCCCAGACTGCCAATAGGGAGCCCAGTATTTCCGTTAGTATATTTCCGCCTGATTCGTCCATATAATGGATACTAGCGCAGCTCATTATTCGGCGCAAGATGAGGTCAGATATCCACATTTTGTCAAATTTGGCTTAATGATAAGTGGTATACTATAGGCACATCCATGGAAGAAGCATTGAATACGCCGATCCTTTCGGGTCAGCCTTTACCGAAGCATGAGCATCGTCGAATGATGATAGGATTCATCGCGATCGCTGTCATACTCATCATCGCAATTTTGGCAATTTATTATTTTGCTTCGAGACCTTCATCAAACATATCCACCGCTCCAGTAGCTCAAAGACAGCCTTAGAAAATAGAATTATTTCACTCGTGTGCACCCTGCAGGGCTCGGTCCCTACGGGACCGATACAGTCTTCGCATTTTCTCAGACTCGATATTCTCGTCCTCGAAAATATGCTCAGACTTTTCTCGCCCTTGACGCAAGTCGCACATGCGACTTGCTCAGGGTGCACAAATTCGCTCTGCTCATTTGTGCACCCTGCAGGGCTCGAACCTGCGACCTCACCCGTGTGAAGGGTGCGCTCTAGCCAACTGAGCTAAGGGTGCTCTTTACAAAAACGAAATCCGAATCTCGAAATACTAAACGATCGTTCGGGCTGCCGAGAATCGAACTCGGACCGCATCCACCCCATGGATGTATACTACCACTATACTACAGCCCGCACTTACCATTTGAAACATACTACCACCATACTACAGCCCGGTATCATCACCATCAAAGCGGCAGTTCGTATAGCTTACGATATTTTTGATAATTTCTCAATTTATGTTACCATTCTCACGTTACTGATTCGAGTTCGTATTTTTCGGGCCTAAACTAGCTTCGCTAAATTAGGCCCATCGCTCGAACGAAATGAATATGGTATATTCACTTCGCTTCTCGCTCGGGCCTATAGTAAAGCGGTATTACGCGTCCATGGCATGGACGAAGTCGGGGTCCGACTCCCCGTAGGTCCACAAAAACAAGGAGCTCGCTTGCGAGCGACTATGTTTTTGTAGGATGTCGCCTGCAGGGCGGCGCCACATGCAGGAAGAATAGTCGGGGCGTAGTATAGTGGTAGTATACACGCTTCGGGTGCGTGAGGTCCGAGTTCGATTCTCGGCGCCCCGACAAGATGGGCCTATAGTAAAGTGGTATTACGCGTCATTCGCATTGACGAAGCGGGAGTTCGATTCTCCCTAGGTCCACTGAAGATCTGCAGCCTTGTGCATAACTTCCCCGCTCACAATTGACAATAATTTGCTATAATGGGGACGTCCATTTATTAATTATAAACATAATTTTAATATCATGAAATCACTCCACGGAGTAGCATTTATTTTATTGATTATCGGCGGTATCAATTGGCTTCTGGTTGGCCTTGGAATGTGGTTCGGCGGAAACTGGAATGTCGTCACTCTTATTCTCGGCGGTGTTCCATGGCTCGAAGCATTGGTTTATGTCCTGGTAGGCCTATCAGCCATCAAGCTTCTCATGTGTCACAAGAAGACTTGCAAGGAATGTGACAAGGGAGCCGCTCCGGCACAGATGTAATTCAGCAGAATTACCTACTGGGTAGTATTTGAAAAGTTTCGGATGAAAAAACCATCTCAAAACGAGGTGGTTTTTTCTATCAATGTACAACCATTCGTTTTTGGGTTATTATAGCCAAACCGTCAAAAGGGCCCGTAGCTCAATTGGTAGAGCGTCCCGATGCACATCGGGGAGGCAAGCGGTACTATGTCTTTCGTATATATCTTACAGAGCAAAAAGACAGGCCGATACTACATAGGTAGCACAAATGATTTGTCGCGACGATTAGCGGAGCATAATTCAGACCAAACCAAATCGCTCATCTACCAAAGGCCATTGGTTGTAGTATTCTCGAAAGAATACGGTAACTTGTCAGATGCGAGAAGGATAGAAAGGAAATTGAAGAAAATGAAAAGTCGGAGTATCATCGAGCACATAGTACACGACCAGGAGATCAAAGTTGTTTCATAACGTCATCATGGGCCCGTAGCTCAATTGGTAGAGCGCCTCATTTGCAATGAGGAGGCAAGCGGTTCGAAACCGCTCGGGTCCACCACTGGCAAAAATGCCGAGACTTGTTCTCGGTATTTTTGACAGTGAGGGGGCGGTCGGGAGTGGTTTCGAAGGACGGAGCGAGCGGAGGCGAGCGAGTCGGGGTCGCGGGCCGAGCCAGCAGGCGAGGACCCGTGACCGAAACCGCTCGGGTCCACCACAAGTCTCACTATTTCATGGCTTGACTAAGCGGTAATATCGTTGTCTTTAAATATGGCTTGCCTTTCTGCTAATACTGTGCTATACTATTAACAGTTTAAAACACGGTAAACAACTGCCCTCTGTACCCTTTTAGGGAAGATGGCAAGAAAGGACCTTGTAATATGATTAGATTCGCTTGTAAGTGGTTTAAGCGCTGCGGCGGCTGGCTGGTAATCGCCGCACTCTTCATCGGCCTAGTAATATCGATCCGCTCCTGCAAATCGCCGTCACCGGAAAAAGTGGCGCATGCACGTGCCATGACCACGGAATTGACGACGCTCGTACGCGGAGATTTGGTACATATCAATTATGACTGGGAGATTGTGAGCTCGTGCACCACAGAAACCCTAATAACTGTGAGCTTCCGTGATCAGAAGTACGTCAATCGCGAGACATCTCGTGCAAGATGGATCGTCGATCGTGTGGTTGGTAAATCGGACACCAACAGTTACTCAGCAGTTTGTGTTGACCTCATTACACGGATGGTTCACTAACGCCGTCCTCCCATAGTCCCACAAGGAAAGTCCTACGACTCCTCGTGGGACTTTCTCTTTATCTGAATAATATACAAATTCCAATATTAGCTCCTACTCAACGCCAACTCGATGACATGATCAACCAGCTCATACGTGTCGCTGCCGACAGCGCGAAGAGCTTTGGGCATGAGAGATTCGCCGGTCAGACCTGGCAAAGTATTCACTTCAAGCACATAGATCCCCCGCCGCGGATGGATGATGAAATCAGAACGGGAATAGTGGCGCAAACCGAGCACTTGGTGGATCTTTCGCGCCAGGCTCTCGATGGCACGCTTGAACATATCTTGAAAAGTAGCGGGCACGATCTCTTGGGACATGCCTTGATACTTGGCTTCGTAGTCGAAGAACTTGGTCATGGGACGGATCTCTATGGGTGGCAAGGCATACAATTCCTGGCCACGAAATCCTTCGATGACGCCACAGGTCGCTTCGATGCCTGGAATGAATTCTTCTATCATGACTGAATCAGAATGGAGAGAGGCCGCCTTCAAAGCTTCGGGCAATTCGTTGTAATAGATGACCTTGGTCACGCCGACCGACGAACCGCTTGCCGTTGGTTTGACGATGGCTGGCATAAGAAAGGAATGAAATAGATCGCCTGCAACATTTGTCGTATTATCCCTGATCAACGCTGATGGAATCTCCCTGCTGTAAGGCGAACGAATGCCATGATCCTTGAAAGCCTTCTTAGACAATACTTTATTCATTCCCACAGCCGAGCCTAATGAACCGCTTCCGGTAAAAGGCAAGCCGTGTGCCTCCAAAAAAGCCTGAACTTTTCCATCTTCGCCATAGGCGCCATGTAAGGCATTGAAAGCCACGTCGATATGTTTTGATGCGTCAGATGGCTGGATCGGGACGCCATTCATATGCCAAATGCCATTCTTATCAATAAAAACGTCACAGGCCTCGTACTTATCACTAAATCGATCCTTGAGCACAGACAATACTGCCGCTCCGGAATTCAACGACACCTGGTATTCATTCGATGGCCCTCCGCGCAAAACGCCGACACGTGTGTGGTGATTCATGCAGACATTGTAACGTATTTACAATGTATTCAGAAGTGAATAGAAACGATTCGCTTGGTGAATGATGTCTCCTCGCCTCCTCGCAAGGTCGCCATTCCAAATTGCAGCCGTATGCGCTTCCAGGGATTCAGCTCATACGGGCAATTTGTTCATGGCTCAGATCGCATTGCGAGTCATCTCGAAGACATCATTCACCAAGCTCACCTAGAACAAACTCTTTGATCTTCGCAACCGATGATACTTGATAGCAAATCTATGCGCCTCTGCATTCACAGCAATGATTTCTTGACGATGTGCATTTACAAGTTCAGCCGAACCGATCAATTCAGATGCTTTATGTTTGTCGTCTTTTTTTACAGCGACGACTGGAATCTCTACTCGCCTGGCTTTGAGCACTGATTCAGCAGCTTTCTTTTGCATTTCATTTCCATCGACGACGATCAGATCTGGGTAATCCCATTCGCTATGATTCAAACGCCTGAATAGAATTTCCGAAAGTCCGGCCACATCATTATTCGCTTCTCTAGATATCTTGAATTTTCGGTACTCGTTTGAAGATAGTTGGCCATTTATTGAAACCGTCATGGCTCCGACGACATTTGTGCCAGATAGATGTGCGATGTCGTATGCTTCTATTCTGTAAGTCCGATTGGATGGTCCGACCGCGGAATCGCTCGATGTGCCCCCATTCGATTCAGTCGCATTCCTCTTGATCAACGCTATATCGTTAATGTGATCGAGAGCGTAGAGCAGCTTTCTATTCTGGCCAGCTTCTTCAAATTTCATAGCCTTAGCATTTCGCTTCATATCACGTTCAATCAATGAACGGACTCGCTTGCTATTCCCTTCAAAGAAAAGCGATAAATATCTGATAGTTTTCAGGTAGTCTTTTCTTGCCTCCGAATCATTACTATCCGGCGACTGACCCAAAGATTCGTAGAACCTCTCATGCCGAGGATCGTGAGCTTTCTTGTCTCTGAATGGAAAGATTCGACGCAATATCTTCAACGCTTCTTTGATCAGTGCTCCCTCCACAAACGGCCCGAACTGCTTCAAAACCTTGTATTGCAAAACGCCTCCATCTGAATGTTGCTCAAAATCTCTCGCTCTTACCAGGAAGACTCTCGGCCAAGGTTCGTCCGTAATGATCACATACTGATCGCTCTTATCATCCCTCTCGGCCACATTATGATATGGCTGGTAGCGTTTGATGAGAGAGCTCTCTAAAAGGATTGCTTCCAAGACCGAATCTGTCTTCTGCCAAGTCAGAGTCTTTGCTTTGGTAACCATGTCAATGATCCGCGGACCACGAGTATCGATGAGATCAATAGCAAAATAGCTTTTGACACGATCTTTTAGGGAGGTAGCACGACCGATGTAGATTGGCCGTCGGCGATAGTCCCTGAATATGTAAACGCCCGGCTGATCAGGCAGTTTCTTGTTTTTGACATATTGACGTTTCATGATTGTAAGAGTATTGTAATTTTAGAGCACTTGCAAGTTATCGCGCTCTTTGAGAAAGGAAAGCTAGTTCTATGCTAACCAATTTATCATCTACATCTGTATTCATTATCGTCTTGTCGCTTTGCTTTGCTATGATCATTCTCTGGCCCAAGATCGGCCGAAAAACCAAGAATGGCAGCCCAATGGAAAAGCCCAACAACAACGACGTCGAGAAGGCAATCGATGACTTCTGCAAAGGTCGTTAACTCAATATTCAGAAAGGACAATGAATTATGCTTTTCGAAAATGATGACCCTGAAGATGACGGATCTGGACCGGCGGTCAAGATATTAATATACCTGATTCTGGTGGTCGGGGCAGTCCTAGCTTTGATCAATCTTCCAGGCCAAGCACTTCGTACGTTACGGCATGCGCCGAAAGATATTGGTGATTCACCTGGTACATTGATGGAGGTATTTACTTTATGGTGACCTCCGATCCCCAATCGATATCAGTGTTCGCCGCCGGCCTACCACCGGCTTTTTTGTGCCTACTTTTTTAGAATTTTCTTCAAATACTGACCTGTGTAGCTCTTCTCGCTCTTGGCGATATCTTCCGGTGTACCTTTAGCGACTATCTTACCGCCACGATCACCACCATCAGGGCCGATATCTATGACGTAGTCAGCATTCTTTACAAGATCCAGATTGTGTTCGATGACAACGACCGTATTCCCTTTGTCTACTAATTTTTGCAGAATGTCGATCAATTTCTTTACATCTTCATAGTGCAATCCAACTGTCGGCTCATCTAATAAGTAAATAGTCTTCTGTAAATGAGCGCGATAAAGCTCCGATGAGATCTTTACCCTTTGCGCCTCACCGCCGGAAAGCGTCGTGGCCGATTGGCCAAGCTTCACATATCCGAGTCCGACGTCCATAAGAGTCTTTAATCTGTCTTCAATCGCCGGAATGTCCTCAAAGAATTTCAAAGCTTCTTCAATTGTAAGATCCAACACTTCGTGGATATTCTTCTTACGAAACTTGATTTCAAGAGTCTCCTTTGTGAAACGAGTGCCATTACATATATCACAAGTTACATAGACTGTTGGCAGAAAATGCATCTCTACCGCGATCTCGCCGTTACCCTCACAAGCTTCGCAGCGTCCTCCTGGACGATTGAATGAGAATCTTCCAGGACCCCAACCTCGCGCCCGTGCTTCTGATTCAGCAGCGAACATGTCGCGGATATGCGTCCAAGCACCTGTATAGGTCGCTGGATTTGATCGTGGTGTCCTGCCGATCGGAGACTGATCGATGAGGATGACTCGACTGACATACTCAGAACCGCCAAAGCTCTTGCAATTGAATAATTCATTTGTGCGCAATCGTGATTCGAATCTAGCTTGCAGATTCCTATGTAATATCTCGTACATGAATGAGGACTTGCCTGAACCAGAGACTCCGGTTATGACATTGAGACATCCGAGCGGCACGTCCACGTCCATATTCTGAATATTGAAGATATGACCACCCCTAACCATTATCTTCCCTTTGGGTTGACGACGCTCCTTAGGCAGAGGTATCGACTCCTCGCCTCGCAGATAGGCCAAAGTCAACGAACCGCTGGTATTCTTCTCGGCAGTAAGAAGATCATCCAAATAGCCGGAAACTACAACTTTGCCACCATGCACGCCGGCACCTGGTCCGATATCCACGAGGTAGTCAGAAGCGAACATGGTATCTTCATCGTGCTCTACGACAATGATGGTATTCCCGAGGTCGCGCAAACGCTTCAAAGTACCGATCAGGCGGTCATTGTCGCGCTGATGCAAGCCGATAGTCGGCTCATCCAGCACATATAGCGCGCCGACAAGCCCTGACCCCAATTGCGAAGCTAGTCTTATACGCTGGGCTTCTCCACCAGATAACGTATGTGCACGACGGTCTAGAGTAAGATATTCGATACCGACGTTGACCATGAATAGGAGCCGGCCAGATATTTCTTTCAATACCACTTTAGCGATCTCTTTTTCACCTTCAGTCAATTTGATATCTTTGAAATACACGATCGCGTTCTCGATGGACATGTCAGTGATCTCCACGATATTCTTTCCGTCGACGAGCACTTTTAAAGCTTCATCGCGAAGCCTGGCACCCTTACAAGTCGGGCACGGTTTGTCGCTCCAGATGCTTTCTGTGCCAAGGCCATTACAGGCGGCGCAAGCGCCATATGGCGAGTTGAACGAGAATAGACGCGGCTCGACTTCGGGATACGAGAAGCCGTCGTATGGGCACATGAATTTGACGGACATCAGTTGCTCGTTCGACTCTGCGGCTGCGGAACTGCTGTCAGTTCGAGTGCTGTGAGCCAGTTTCGAGACGACATTGTTATTACGTCCTGGATACTCAATCCGGATCAATCCATCAGCCTCGAGGATGGCCCTTTCAAGAGCTTCCGATAATCGTTCGCGGGCATTCTCGAAAGCCTTCCTGTCCTTTGAGTCTTTAAATTCGCTCAAGAATAGTTCATCCACCAGAACATCGATGTCATGCTTCTTGTTCTTTTCCAGGATTATCTGATCGCGAAGACGATGAATAGTGCCGTCTATGCGGACACGGTCATAACCTTTGCCGAGCATGTCGTAAAGCATTTGGTAGTACTCACCCTTTCGACCGACAACGACCGGGGCATAGATCCTAACCTTGGCATCGGCAATGTCGACACCAAAGACTTTTTTGGCACGATTTGTTCGTGTCGTCACTGTCTTCAAGATCGTTTCAAGTATCTCTTCTTTTGAAATTCGTTCGATCGGCCGATTGCAAATCAAGCAATGCGGCTTACCTACGCGAGCGAAAAGCACGCGCATGTAGTCATAGATCTCGGTGATCGTTGCCACAGTCGAACGCGGATTGTTAGAACGAGATTTTTGATCGATGGAAATTGCTGGTGAGAGACCGATGATCTCATCTACATCCGGTTTCTGCATTTTATGCAGGAATTGGCGGGCATAAGCGGAAAGCGACTCGACGTAACGCCTCTGACCTTCGGCGAATATGGTATCGAAAGCCAGCGAAGATTTGCCAGAACCAGAAAGTCCGGTGATGGCTATCATCGTATTCCGCGGCATTTCCACGGTGATATTCTTCAGATTATGGGTACGCGCTCCTTTGACGATGATCTTATCACCGCTTTTGGATGGCTCGCCGTGCTTTGTTACGGCCTGATTTTGGTTGTGACCACGCGCATTCGCGTCGGCCTTGGACATGGCTGACATAGTGCGCGGATAGTATCATGAAAATGACCTAAAATCAAATCCGAGGAGTAAACTAGCTATCAGTAGACAAAAAAAGAGCGGCCCGCCTGTGCGAAAACCGCCCGTAAACTCGAATGTGAAATTGTCGTGGCAGTCCATCGCCTCTTAATCGACCAGGCCGCCACGATATTCGTGATAACCAATTTCAACTTGATGACTATCTAGAATCTGCTCACGTCCCTTAAATTTCCGGAAATCGTTACGCTCCGGAAAATTGACGTAGGTGTAGTCTTTCGCGGCGAAAATGATCGGCCCGCGGCCACCGTAGAATCGTTTTTCTAAGAAATAAGCCTGCTTCAAACTTTCGCGCAGGTATGGAATGACCCGTTTTGGGTAGTGGCCTTCATAGCTCATGAACCAGACCATCTCACCGTTGTGATGTATCAATGTGGTGCCATGGCTTTGATCTGACGATGGCGACGTGAAATACATGTCGTACATCTCAAAGTTTCCGTAGACGACCCTGATGAGGTGCGAGCCGGGGATATCCTGGAGAGTCGTGATCTTCGGATCGTTTCCAACCCAACCGCGTGTCATGGCCTCAAAAAAGGCGTCCCTGATTTGATCATCTGCAAGTATCTTTGCTTTCATTTTATTATGTTCAATTTCCTTTCAAAGGACAGAATATAATACAATGTGTATTATGTCAACTTGCCCGTACCTACCAATCTAGTCTTACCCATTTATCTTTCCCAGTCGTATACTACTACGTGACAAGCACAGAAGAAAATAGAATATGGAACGTAGGACCCTATGCTTGGGCCAGCATTTTTTTGGTGATCGTCTCAATGGCGGCCAGGATCGCTTTCTATCCGGTCGCCAGCACGGACTACACAGTGAGCATTGTCCATTGGATTCAAGCTCTGCGAACTTATCCAGGATTGACAGCCTTCAGATATCCGTTCGCCGACTACGTGCCATCCTACCTTTATGCATTGAAGATCGTCGCGCTCATCAACCTGAATGATCTATACCTGGTCAAGACCATCTCTGCAATATTCGATACATGTGTAGCAGTTATGAGCTATCTCCTGTTAGGACTGGCAAATGAGAACAAATACACAAAGTGGCAACGGATATTTGCTGCAGCTGTGATCTTCGCCATTCCAACCGTAGTCATGAACAGCTCTCTCTGGGCTCAATCCGATTCCATATATACAGCAAAGGAACAGGCTTTTTTGAACATTATTTTGTTTTCATTGTATTTTTAATAATAGGTCACAGGCGGAACAGCCGCGTGCTTAGCAGAAAAGTGTACTCCGATGAGTCGACCGTTCAAGCTACATTTATTGTCTAATGGTCGCGGAATCGAGATTGTTCTATAGCGGCTGATCTTCGAACTATTTTGCCATGGTCTAATTTTTTATAAATGATCCAAGAAGAAACTCCGCGTAATGTCAATGACTCGCGGACCCCTTCAAAGGAAACCTGTCGTTGTATGAGGCATCATTTCTGCCCCACCAGATCATGCATGATGATCGGACTCTCGCCTTTGTGCTTCTTTTTTACTTCAAAAGTAAATTTGACCTCTTTTTCACCGAGCGTGTTCTTGACTGGAGGAGCGACGTCGACTTGGATCTTGCCACCTTTGGCAACTTGCTGACCGATGAGCAGATTGGCAACCGGAGTTAGGATCTTTGTTTGGATGAGACGCTTCAACGGACGAGCGCCGTATTGAGGGTTGTAGCCTTCCTTGGCTAGGTAATCGTAGACCGTCGGAGACAGGGCCAGTTCGATGCTCTTTTCAGCAAGACGCTTGACTGTCTGAGCAACTTGGATAGTGACGATCTCTCTTATAGCTTCAGGCGTGAGGATATCGAAGATGATGATGTCATCGACGCGATTGAGAAATTCTGGTCGGAAATAATCCTTGAGGGCCGAGTTGATCTTGTTCTTGGCCTCAGTGTAATTCTCCTTTTCCGGATTTGTGGTATTGGTGGCAAAACCGATCTTCTCCATTCGTTCGATATGCTGAGCGCCAATGTTCGACGTCATGATGATGACGGTATTGCGGAAGTTCACGACGCGTCCCTTGGAATCGGTCAACCGGCCGTTATCGAGAACCTGCAACAAGACGTTGAAAACTTCCGGATGCGCCTTCTCTATCTCATCGAAAAGTATAACGGAATACGGACGATGGCGGACGGTTTCGGTGAGACCTCCCGATTCATCGTAGCCGACATAACCTGGAGGAGCGCCGATGAGCTTGGAAACTGAATGCTTTTCCATGAATTCGGACATGTCGACTCGGATCAAAGCCTTTTCGTCATTGAAAAGGAATTCAGCCAAAGCTTTGGTCAGCTCCGTCTTTCCTACTCCTGTCGGTCCAAGGAATATGAACGAGCCTATAGGTCTATTTGGATCGGCGATTCCGGCGCGCGAGCGACGAATGGTATCTGAGATTTTGGTAACTGCCTCGTTCTGGCCGACGATACGCTTCTTGAGTTCCTCTTCCATGCGGACCAGCTTTATTGCTTCCGATTCCAGCATCCTAGTAACAGGGATGCTCGTCCAGCGAGAAACGACACCAGCAATATCTTCGGCGGTGATCTCTTCTTTCAAGATCCGGCGAGACGACTGAAGCTTCTTCAGACGCTTATTCTTCATCTCCAATTCCTTTTCCAAAGCCGGCAATCGTCCATAACGGATCTCTGCAGCTTTAGCCAAATCAGCACGAGCTTCAGCGCTTTCACCTTCCAAACGCAATACTTCAAGTTCCTTTTTCAAGCGCTTGATATCGGCAATGGTTTCCTTTTCATTCTTCCATTTGAGCTCCAATTCGGAAGTGCTCTCCTTGAGATCTGCGATCTCCGTCTCTATCTTGGCGGTGCGGGCTTTTGATTCTTTGCTAGTCTCTTTTTTCAAAGCTTCACGCTCTATCTCCAGGCGCATGATCTTGCGGCGCGTCTCCTCTAACTGAGGCGGCATATTCTCCAAAGAAATTCGTAACGAAGAAGAGGCCTCATCTATAAGGTCAACGACTTTGTCAGGCAAGAATCTGTCAGTTATGTAACGGCTGGCCAAATTGACCGCCGCTACGATGGCATCATCGGTGATATGGACTCCATGGAACATCTCATATTTCTCCTTGAGCCCACGAAGAATGGCGATAGCATCATCGATCGAAGGCTCATTTACATATACTGGTTGAAAACGTCTAGTCAAAGCAGGGTCTTTCTCTATATATTTCTGATATTCCTTTATGGTAGTGGCACCGATGGCTCGGAGCTCTCCACGTGAAAGGGCTGGCTTCAACATGTTTGAAGCGTCCATGGAACCCTCGGAGGCACCGGCGCCAACCAAGGTATGTATCTCGTCTATGAAAAGAATGATCTTACCTTCGGAACGTTCGACTTCCTTCAAAATATTCTTTAGTCTTTCCTCGAATTCGCCGCGATACTTCGTGCCGGCTATGAGCGAACCCAGGTCGAGCGAGACAAGTTCCTTGTCTTTCAATGATTCTGGTATATCTCCTTGGGCCATACGCAAAGCCAAACCTTCGACTATGGCGGTCTTACCGACACCAGCCTCGCCAATGAGGATCGGGTTGTTCTTCGTTCGGCGAGAAAGAATCTGGATGATACGCATAATCTCCGACTCGCGGCCGATGACAGGATCGAGCTTGTTCTCACGGGCTAGTTTGGTGAGCGATCGAGCGTACTTATAGAGAGTGCGGAACTTCTTTGGCTCAGCATCCTTGGACACCGGATTGGTTTTGAGCTCCTCTATGATCTTGACCACGGCGTCCTTCTCTATCTTGAATCGCGCCAAGACATCGCGCGCCACGCATGGCACGTCGAATATAGACAAGAATAGGTGTTCAGTCGAAATGAACTCATCTTTTAGTATGGTCGAGACTTTGACTGAATTATCCAGGATCTGCGCCAAATCTGGTGTCAGATATATTTGATATGAAGGAGAAAGGACGTTCGAACCTTCTGGGGATTCGATGTGTTCTAAGACCACGTCTGTAAGCATCGGGGTGTCTATCTCCATCCGGTCAAGAATGGAAGCAACCATGCTCTCTTCCTGTAATATGAGAGCGCACAGAAGGTGCACCGGATTTACATGGTTCTGGCCGCGTTCTATGGCCAATTCATGGGCTCGGCGCAAGGCTTCTCTGGCTTTGGTGGTGAGTTTGGCTAGTGGTGGCATGGGTGTTATGTGGTTGCATTTTACTATTAATTGTAGTCGCCGTCAATGATTATTTGAGGCCTATGAACGATGGATTTGAGCGATCATGCTGCTCGTAAAGAGTACGATGACTAATAAGGTTTTGGTTCGATTGCCGCGCTATAAACATGTCTTTTCCTGAATTAATTTCATTCACACAAATTGATTTGCGTGATATTATCAACGACTCTACAGAGCCATATTTCTTTATCATTACACAACAAATTACACAATTCCTGTCAATGAGAATATTTTAGGAATTGATGAATCCCAGTCGCCACGCACAGCGAGTCTATGGTGCCTCTCTTCTTTTATAAGCTATAAGCCGGCCTAGTGCGACCCTTATGAGTAGTTTTTTTGCGCTAGATAATCTTACCTAATCGGCACCATTTCAACCTTACCAGTCAACCGATCCTTGGTTTCAATAGAATTTGATTTCAAGCTCTTCTCACTTATGACATAGCGCTTGGGGATACCCATGAGATCTGAATCAGCAAACTTAGCGCCAGCACCTGTATCGCGGTCATCATATAGAACTTCAATTCTTTTCTTGGTGAGCTTTTCATAGAGTTCATCCGCTGCTTTCTTTACCGTTCCAGCCTCATCGAACAATGCCACCAAATGAACAGCAAACGGAGCGACTGATTCCGGCCAGACCAATCCTTTGTCATCAGACCAGACTTCGGCGATCGTACCCATGAGACGTCCAGGACCGATACCATAGCTTCCCATGACGACCGGCTTGGACTTCCCTTCAGCGTCTTTGTAATTCAAGCCGAGGGCTTCGGAGAAGCGCGTACCTAAGCTAAAAATATTTCCGACTTCGATCGATTTCTTTTCAACCAATTGAGACTTTTCCAGTTTCAAATCCTTTAAGACCTCATCATTGAATACTTCCTTATTCACAGCCATCTTCTTTTCTTCGTGGACATAGATCAAATCTTCACCAGCTTCACAAGTAGTTTGAAATTCATGGGAGTATTTAGAGAATGATCCTCCACTAGCGAACGTCACGTATGTTTGCGCTCCAATACCAGCACGCTCGAATATCTTTACATAAGCCATCTTGGCCTTCTCATAGAATTCCTGATGAGCCTTATCGTCAACATTGAATGAATACAGGTCCTTCATGAGAAATTCGCGGCCGCGCAATATTCCTGACTTGGCACGCTCTTCGTTACGGAATTTTGTTTGGAATTGGTATGCAGAAATAGGCAAATCTCGAAATGAGCTGATGTGATCCTTCATAAGCGCTGTCAAAGGCTCCTCGTGTGTAAATCCGAGTCCGACTTCGTTACCATTCTTGAGATTCGTCTTGAACCAATTGTCTACCTTTTCGTCGCTCCAACGATCGGTCGCTTCCCAATTGCGCTTATCTTGTAAAGCCGTCAAATGGATCTCTTGCCCACCAATAGAGTTCATCTCTTCACGAATGATTCCTCTGATCTTATTCAAAGTCCTGAGCCCTAATGGCAAATATGAATAAACACCAGCCATTTCTTTGTGAATAAATCCAGCACGAATGAGGAGTTGGGCATTCTTGGCCACTTCATCCTTTGGAGCTTCGCGACGAGTTTTGGTAAATAGTTGTGATTGTTTCATGGCTGTAATCATAACCTAAAAACCTAATGTTGCACCAGCTTGGCGATATCCTTATAAGTGACTGCCACCATGAGGATCATGAGCAGGATGAAGCCGACAGTATTCACGATGTTAGTGAATTTGGCGGAGATACGTCGACGGAATATGCCTTCAATGGCCACGAACAGGATGCGCCCGCCATCCAGCGCTGGGAATGGAATTAGATTTATGATTCCCAAGTTTACGGATATGAGAGCGGTGAACATGAGCAGGCTCATAAATCCTAGCGAGAGAACGTTTCCAACATCGGCCGCTATGCCAACTGGACCACTCACTTGTGACCACTGTGCCGTGCCTTGGAATATACTCGTGATGAAGATGAATAATCCGACTGCAGTCTGTTCCATAGTGATCCAGGTGTAGTGAGTCGCTTCATATATAGCGGTCAAGATTGGCAACCTCAACGTCACAGCGTCGGCTAGTTGGATACCGACGACAAATCTGCCAGGAACCAAAGTGCCAGAAGGAGTGATGGTCGTAGTGCTAGCTTGCCCTCCATGCATGAAACTGACGATGACAGGTGTCCCTAGACTAGCATTGACTGTGTCTGGAATAACAGTTGCAGAAAGTTTGGTGGTGCTACTCGTGCCGTTTAGCGAAAGCTCCGCATGTGTAGATGGAACCGATATCTTTGTTATCGTGTCACCAGGGTTGAGTCCAGCCTTCTTGGCAGGAGAATTATCAGAGACGTAAGTGATGATAGTTCTTGGATCATGAAAACGGCTAACATATTGCTGAAAATCACCAGGAGCTGCAGTCATGCCGCAAGCGAATACGATCACGTACAAAATCCAAGCGAATATGAAATTGAAAAGCACACCAGCGACTAGAACTGCCGCCTGGCGCCAGCGATTCTTGTGAACAAAGCTCCGATCCTTGTCAGGACCAAATGTATTCTCTTCGTCCGGATTCTCGCCGAAGATCTTGACGAAACCACCAAAAGGAATGAGGTTGAGACCGTATTCAGTTTCGCCCTTTGTCCAATGGATGAGCCTTGGACCAAAGCCGATCTTGAAAGAATCGACTCGGATGCCGTTCATTCGTGCAAAGATAAAATGGCCCAATTCGTGGACGAATATGAGCACGGCAAGAACGATGAGAAAAATGATTACGGTCATATATCTAGCCGATTATTTCCTTCTCTTTCTTTACATACATCTCCTCCAGCTTCTTGTTGGCATCATCCACCATCTTCTGCGTCTCATGCTTTAGTCGAAAGATATCATCTTTACCAAAACCACCCTCTTTCTCTTTGGCGGTGAGATCTTTGATGACGGATTCGCGATGCATCCTCATCTGTTTCTTGGCTTCTTCCAACTTTTCCTTGGCTGTTTTGGCGATGTCTTTGCGACGGTCGGCTGTAAGTTCCGGGAACATGACACGCAAGCCCTGGTCGTCGACGACTACGGAAAGACCGAGGTTGGCGACAGTAATGGCCTTCTCTATGTCTTTGACCTGACCCTTTTCCCACGGAGCCACACGTAAGGTCCGTGCTCCCTCGATAGTGACGCTAGCCAATTCCTTGAGTCCCATCGGCGCTCCATAGACCTCGACTTTGACACCGTCGAGAACGGCCGGCGATGCTTGTCCTGTCCGGATCTGCTGAAACTCCTTTTTGAGCCATTCCTCGGCTCCGGTCATCTGTTTCTTTAGTGGATTGAAATCGTAAGCCATGAAATTATAAATTAATGATTAATTCTTAATGATCAATGCATAATGTCGTACCTGCGATAAATTAGATATTAAACATTCATCATTGAACATTACGTAAGTCAGTATAGCACTAAATATTCAATGCCACATATTCCAAAAGCATCTTAAGCGAAGGTGCCCGATCATTCATATACGTCCGTGCCTTTTCGATAGTTTCAAGGGCTTGCTTTCCACTCTTTGATCCCTTCGATCCGTATACGACAGATTGAATATTATTCAAGAAATCAATGGCATCCTGTTTGGTCTTCTTTTCTTTGGTGATGTCTTCAACCAAAGATTTTATGATCTCCAATCGTTTCGGCGGCATCATAGTTAGAAATTTCTTGGCGTCAGCTAAGCCCACTGATTCATTTTCGCTTTGGCCAGAGTTACCGATCATCGATAGCCGCGATCTTACAGTTGGTAGCAATAGATGTGCAGAAGGAACTATTAGAAAGAAATGAACGTATTCCGCCGGTTCCTCTAGTAATTTAAGCAAAGCGTTCTGGGCTTCGACGGTGATGGCATTCATCGTCACGATAAATATGCGCTTGCCTCCGGGATTCACCGGCATGAGCGATGCTAATGATTTCAATTCGCGAGCATCATCAATAGTAAAATTCTCATATTGCTTGGCGTCGAAGTCAGGATTGCCATGAGTGGCGACCTTGAATTTCTTCTCAAGAATTGAAATGAGTTCGACTCTAAGCGAATCACCACCGATCAAAAGGTATGCGTGGTGATCCAAACCAGTAAGTTGCGTGCGTAAATCCATAAGGCAATTGTATATCTTTAATTCTAAATGTAAATGAAAAGGGCGCGCCGACTGGATCAAAATCCAACTATCGACACGCCCTGAAACCGTTGCTCCCCATGCGGCACTCTTTACTAGCGGCAGTGGATGAACGCAACGATTTCGAATAGAAGTGGCCGTCTCGGTGCGGGCCAAATGGCTGTACCGCTAGTTCCAGGCGCGGTTATGCCGTTGGCCGAATTGCCGAGCCATCACTGGCTGGGGCGACAGACCGAGGTACCGGGGGAAACGGAGCATTGCAGACCAAGCTGCTACTCCTTCCGGTGTTCGTCCTCGGCTGCGACGAACCACTTCTCTATGGACTAATCCGATGAGACCGCGTAGGCTCCCAGCGAACTAGCCAAATCAGACTGTAAAGAACAACGCTCGGTAGCAGCATGGATCCAATGGCAAGCACGGACTTTTCCAGAGGCCACTACCGAGCGTCTAAGACTGTTATAGCACAGCAAATGTTTTTGTCAAGCCAAATCAGCTATCTTTTGGAAATTATCGACTTCTTGTACATATCCAAATGTTCGAGAGCGATGCCAGTCCCCTTCACCACACAAAGCAAAGGCTCCTCGGCCAATTGCGCTTTGACGCCAGTCCTGCGAAAAACCAATTCTGGCAGATTGCGTAGCAAGGAGGAACCGCCGGTCATGATGATACCCTGATCTATGATGTCGGCCGCCAATTCCGGTGGAGTCTCTTGAAGCACATCACGAACAGCTCTGATCATATCGCGGAGTGGCGCGGCGATGGCTTTGACGATCTCATTGGTCTTGATCTCCGTCGAGCGTGGCAGACCGGAAAGGTAATCACGTCCTTTGACATTCATGGCCAATTCCTGATCGAGCGGCACAGCTGAACCGATATTTATCTTAATGATCTCGGCCATGTGATCTCCGATGGCCAGATTGAAAGTCCGTTTGACGTAATCAGCAATGGCCGCATCAATTTTGTTGCCAGCAACTTTGACAGAAGTCGACGAGACGATGCCACCGAGCGATATGACGGCAACATCTGTCGTACCACCGCCGATATCGATGACCATGTGACCTTTGGCCTCATGGATGGGAATGCCTGCGCCGATAGCCGCGAGGACTGGTTCCTTGACTACATAAGCGTTACGAGCTCCTGCGCGTATTGTCGCTTCGATGACCGCCCGTCGCTCGGTTGAAGTTATAGATGCTGGAACAGAGATCATGACTTCTGGTTTGAAAATATTGAAACGTCCCAAAGCTTTGTCGATGAAATAGCGGAGCATGGCTTCGGTCACCCGGTAGTCAGCAATGACTCCGTCGCGCATCGGTCGATAGGCGATGATGGTATCCGGAGTGCGGCCGATCATCTCCTTGGCATCATTCCCGACCGACAGAACTTTTTTGTCTACCTCCGAAACAGCCACGACCGATGGTTCATTGAGAACGATACCCTTACCAGGCACAAATACCAAAGTATTGGCGGTTCCCAAGTCTATGCCCAATTTTGGCGAGAAAATGCTCATGAAGTTGAATACTAGCACAATTTTCCGCGAGGTGAAGCCCAGCGGCAAGCCTCGCGGACTTTCGCGGGGTGAGACCTCGACGGATTGAGCCGCATTTTAGGCACGCGATATCCGCTAACTATTTGACAAATTCCAATTACTATGCAGAATGAGATATTGGGAGTGTCGAGCGTACCTTGGCACTTTGAAACAGACAGAACAACAAAAACCTACGGAAATTGAAGAAATATGAAAAGACCATTAATGGTGTTGGTACTAACAATTGCGACTATTACCGGCGTTCAAGGTGCTGGGGCCCAATCGAGCGCGGTTAGCATTGTCGTGGATTCGTGGCAGAACAACCACGACGGATGGAGCCAAGTATGTGACGATCCGATCCCGCCGTCACTGTCCCAGTCACATTACACGCACGCAGGCATTGATTCTTCCGTGTTCACCTGGTATTCGACTACCGGCGAAGCGAACTATGCTGCCACTGGCAACAAGACATACACGTCCGGGACTCAGAACATCTTCACGACAGACGACGCAGCACGTTATGGGATAACAATACAACAAAATGTTACCACGTGGTCCGATACGTCGGCATCCGGTAAGACGCAGACTTCTAAACTTGGACCCGCGGCCGGCAATATGACCACGGTTCCAGTGTATAGCGCTCCAGGAGCAACGACAGACTACTCGCATTATAACGGCCAGTGCAGCTCCTCCTACGATGCCTATGCCGATCATAACATCACTTTGGTCGGCTACTCATATTCAGTGACTGCCAATACGACCGCGGCGCTTCGTCTACTTTACGGTGCTCCGAACAGGACTTACAACGTTACCATCTCAGTTGGCCTGAGTGGTTGGCGATTGGCTGATAGCCGTGAACAAGTCTCGCCGGGTAAATGGTGGAATCCGCAGGCCATCGTCAATACCGGCCCGATTCCTGCTAGCTCTATCACTTTGAACGGCGGTATAGGCCTGGACAATTCGGGACAAACTCACATTATTATGACGTCAGATTCCCGGGGTAACGCTGTCACGCAAATTAAACCGACCTCACCTGCCAGTGCTACTACGGTCTGGAGCGTCAACGTCCTTGGCATAGCCGATGCTGGTCCGGCGGTGCAGACTACATCATCAGCACCGGCACCTTCCACGAACTAGCCTGTTCGCTCGAGTTGTACGATTACAAATCTCCACAAACTCCGTCACTAAGTGACGGAGTTTTTTGTATCCGAATAGCCGTCGAGGATACCGGCGACCCGTCATGAAATATATCCCCAGCCAGCATTGCTGGCTTATCGCATATATGCTATACTAGACAAACAACCAAGATGTAACATTATTATATATAAACAATCACCAAAATGAAGACAAATTCATCGCTTACACAGATCGGATCATCTATCGCCAGATCACGTGAAGACCGCGGACTTACACAGGCTGTTCTGGCCAAGAAGATAGGCACCACTCAGAGCGTCATCGCCCGCATAGAGAACGGCGAGCAGAACATCTCCACCAAGACCATGGCCAGGCTTAGCAAAGCTCTCGACCGGGAGATCATGAGCCTCTCCAAAGCGGGAACTATCAATTTCAAGATCGAAGGAGGACACGAGCTCAAGGGCCAGATCAAAGTCAGAGCCTCGAAGAACGGTGCCATCGGAGTCATGTGCGCTTCTCTTTTGAATAGCGGGGTGACAACCATAAAGAGTGCGCCACGGATCGAGGAGGTCTACAGAATCATCGAGGTATTCAAGTCGATCGGTGTACGCACCGAATGGAAAGGTGGCGACTTGGTCATCAAACCGGCAGCCAAGCTGAATCTCAGCCGGGCTGAATATTATTCGGCTCCTCATACTAGAGGCGACATCATGCTAATCGGACCATTGGTGCACAGGTTTAAGACTTTTAAGGTGAATCAACCCGATGGCTGCCGTCTGGGTTCTCGAACCGTCAAACCTTATTTCTATGCGCTGGAAAAGCTCGGCGTGACGATCGAAACGACATCGAAGCACTACGAGGTCCGCCATGACGGCTTGAAGAAGGATAAAGAGATAATCATGTATGAAGCCGGTGACACAGTCACTGAAACGGTCATCATGGCCGCTGCCCTAATCCCTGGTCAGACGACCATCAAATTCGCTTCAGCAAACTATCAAGTTCAGGATGTCTGTTTCTATCTAGAACAGCTCGGCCTAAAGATAGACGGGATCGGAACTTCCACTATGACGATCCACGGCCAGAGCAAAATAGACAAAGATATCGAATATCATCTAGGTGAAGATCCCATAGAAGCGATGTCTCTCATCGCCGCGGCCATCGTCACAAGATCCGGTATCACTATAGAGCGATGTCCCATCGATTTTCTGGAATTGGAACTGCTGAAGCTTGAGAAGATGGGCTTCAAATACAAGATCGTGAAGAGATACAAAGGAGAAAATGGCAGGGTAAATCTTGTCGACATCGAGACTTCCCCTTCAAAGCTGATAGCTCTGGCAGAAAAGATCCACGCTCTCCCCTATCCAGGCATAAATATGGACAACCTCCCATTCTTTGCCTTGATCGGCGCCTTCGCTACTGGAGAGACTTTCATACATGATTGGGTCTATGAAGAACGCGCCATCTACTACAAGGAGCTAGATAGGCTAGGTGTAGAATCCATTCTGGCTGACCCGCACCGCTTCTACGTGAAGGGCCCAGCTAAACTCAAGCCGGCAGAAGTCGTCTGCCCGCCAGCACTACGTCCATCAGTCATCATCATGCTGGCTATGCTAGCCATCCCCGGGACTTCTATACTTCGGAACGTCTACAATATCAATCGCGGATATGAAGACCTGGCCGCTAGACTGAATAAACTCGGTGCAAGGATAGAGACTTTCCGAGATCTCTAATTAAGGGTATAACTATGGCATGAACATCATCACGGTCATCCCGCTCACCCGATCAAAGGTGGCGTCCGAGCTTACTTACTTTACCGGCTCCGTTGTACCAGTCGGCGCTATAGTCTCAGTGCCTCTACGCTCAAAAACCATCCATGCCATCGTCACGAAGAGCCAGAACGCCGAGGATCTGAAGATAGATATCAAGAATGCTCCATTCGAGATACGCAAGCTCGGCAAAGTCAAAGCCACCGTCTTCTTCCCTGCTTCATTCATAGAAGCTTGCGGCATCGTGGCCGAATCATACGCTACAACTATGGGAGCCGTCATAGATGCCGTGGTGGCCGATACTCTCATGCAAAACGCCGCCAAGATATCTCCACCTCTTCCAAAGCAACCGAGCCTGAGCATGGACACTCCAATACCAACAGAGGTATTACCGACAAGGATTGCACCAAAGCCAAAGGCAGAATCAGAACGGGTCTTCGCTGTACAAGGAGACGATCAAGACCGCATAAGCTCATGGCGTAGCCTGATCCGTCAGGAATTCGCCAGAAAGAAATCTATTGCCATGTATGTGCCAACCATCGAAGATGGACACAACCTTTTCCGAGAATTAGAAAAAGGTATCGAAGGCTACATATTCGTTTTACACAGCGGCCTTACTCCCAAAAAGGTAGTCGAGACATGGCGCACGATCGCTGAAACCGATCACCCGGTCGTAATTATAGCAACCGGCTCATTTTCCATAATGCCCCGCGGCGATATAGAGACAGTTATAATAGAACGAGAGAACAATCGCGGTTGGATCGGACAAAGGGCCCCATATCTAGATCTTCGCTACGCCCTTGAAATGATCGCTCGTCGCAGCAGACAAACCGTCTTCCTGGGCGATAGCTTCCTACGAGTTGAAACTCTGAACCGCTTGGACAACGACAGTATATATCAAGGCTCACCTTTCAAGTGGCGATCTATCTCCAACGCTCGCGATTCGCTGGTCGACATGAAATCATTCCAGGCGGTAAACAAGGCCGTGAAGAATGACTTCAAGGTCATATCACCGAACCTGGCAGATTTGATCCGCCTCAATCGAGAAGAGAGTACGCATATGTTCATATTCGCTTTGAGACGAGGACTTTCTTCCATGACAATTTGCGACGACTGCGAAACCGTCATCACTTGCCGGAACTGTTCAACACCGGTCATATTGCACACATCGACGACATCAGGCAAGAACTTCTTTATGTGCCACAAATGCGGCGAGAGACGCAGCGCTGAGGAGATGTGTGTAGTCTGCGGCGGTTGGAGACTGACCCCGCTCGGCATCGGCATAGACCGAGTCGCCGAAGAGCTCAAGGCGCGTTTCCCGGAAACAGATGTCTTCCAAATAGACGCCGATGTGACCAAGACGCCGAAGCAGATCGAGGACGCATTGCTAAGATTCAAGAATAAACCAGGGAGCATCCTTCTTGGCACAGAAACTGCCCTGCTTCACCTCGCCGAAAAAGTCGAGCATGTCGCTGTGACTTCCATGGACAGCTTGTTCGCTTTGCCAGATTTTCGCATCCAAGAAAAGATCATGTACATGCTCATCCGACTGCGCGCACAAGCCATGCGTTCGATCGTGGTCCAAACCCGCAAACCAGAGGAAAAAGTCTTTGAATACGGACTCAAAGGAAATCTAAGCGATTTCTATCGTCTTACACTTGAAGAGCGTAAAAGATTTAAATATCCTCCATTCTCCGTTCTCATTAAGTTAACGATCGAGGGTAAGAAGGACGCTATAGCCGAAGCTATGGTCAAGACCCAAGAAGCCTTACTGCCATACGAGATAGATGTCTTCCCCGCCTTCACGGCCACCGTCAAAGGAAATTCTATCATCCACGGCCTGCTCAATGTGGAGACTCATTCCTGGCCTGATCCAGTCCTTATCGGAAAGCTACGCTCCTTGCCGCCGAACGTCATGGTCAAAGTCAATCCCGAGACGTTGTTGTGATCGAATATTGATTAATTCACTGGACTATAAAAAATCGCACATGCAGAGCTATTTAGAGATGCATGTGCGGAAATGAAATTGTGTTTTAGTCTGGCAAACGGACTAGGACGTAGCCCTCGTAATCTGCTCTGTCACCTTTGGCCGGAATACCTGAATTGAATGGCCGGAAATGCACGGGGCAAATGTAGGGGCTTACATCCAGACACCACGCGCACGGTAACGTATCCGCCGGCTCCAGCGTATCCAAAGCGAACATCATGAAGCTCTGTTTTGGGTATCTTGTCCCATGGAATACACAAGCAAACGCCATCAGTTCCCATAGATCTGTCATCAGATATCCGCATTCCGAGAGCAATACCACAGCTTCATCATATTCTACCCGTCTTAGAAAACGAGCCAGCTTATACTTTGCTTTGGTGGGTCCGCCGTTCAGCCTGAAGTGTGTGCGCTCAACATCATCTACTCTGGATTGATCGACACTGATACCGGCCCGTTTGATGGCTTCCAGAGGTCCTAGGCTCCTATCAACCGTCACGTTATAGCTCCTGTCGCTCATCACGAACGGTAGCGTCTCGAAGTCGTGTTCGGAAACATGTAACACCGGTTTTCCCTGGATGATGAGCTGGAGACTGTCGGCGACTTTAGTTGGCACCAAAGTGCCTTCAAGCACTCGCCGCATAAGTTCGTGCTGTTTGATTGCTATACGTCCAACGACGTCGTCAGCGACAATAATATTCTTCGTCATACGACAACTTCTTTCTTTGTTTATCTGCGTTATCTGTTCTATTTTTAAGGAGCACAATACCCCTCACCAAAACACAATCTAATATGCAAATAAGCATTTGTCAAAGCGTTCAAAAGATGAGTTTACCAACTACTCTTTTCCTGTTATATTTGCTCCATGAAAGACATCGTCCAAAGAGAAGCCCCCGTGCTTCGCGAGATCGCCAAAGCCGTACCGATAATCGAGATAACCTCTGATAAGACCAGGAAGATCATCAGCGAGATGAAAGACGCCATGGCCTTACAGAAGGACGGTGTAGCCATAGCCGCACCACAGATCGGGGTCAATCAGCGCATTTTCGTCATTTCTGGAACTCTTCTCAAACAAGCCGACAAGAAATACAAAGGCGATGACTCTGACTTGATATTCATAAATCCAGAGATCGTCAAAGCTTCCAAAGAAAAGAAAGCGGTCGAGGAGGGCTGTCTATCAGTTCGCTGGTTGTATGGAAAAGTTAATCGTTCCGTACGCGTTACTCTCAGAGCTTTTAACGAAAAAGGTGAAAAGATCGAACGTGGCGCCAGTGGCCTTCTAGCACAAATATTCCAGCATGAAGTCGACCACCTGAATGGCGTACTGTTCATAGACAAAGCCAAAGAGGTTTGGGAAATGAGCGATGAAGAGATAGAGGAGCTACAAAGAAAGTAGATTCCAGGCTCCAGATCACAGATTCCAGTTAGTTTTCAGATTTCAGGATTCAGGCACTAATTTGTAATCTGTATTCTGAAATCTATTTGGAATCTGGTGCCTGTGGTTTGGAATCTGTATTATTTCATAAGCATGAATCATGAATCCAGCATAAAGTTCGCTTTCTTCGGATCATCCAGGATGTCTGTTGTCGTTCTTGAGGAATTGAAAACGGCCGGATTGACGCCGATCTTCGTCGTAACCACACCCGACAAGCCTCAGGGCCGCAAATTGGTTCTTACGCCAAACGTGGTCAAAACATGGGCAATTTCAAATCGCGTCCACGTCTTTGATTTTGGTAAGTTCGACAAGGTCGCCATCGATTCACTGTCGAAAGAAACTACGGGTGGATCAGTGAGCGTATTCATCGTCGCTTCTTATGGTAAGATCCTTCCTTCTTCGGTGATAAATATACCTCCTCGGAAAACTTTGAATATCCATCCTTCCTTGCTCCCAAAATATCGCGGACCATCGCCATTACAACAAGCGATTCTAGATGACACAAAACGAACTGGCGTAACTATTATGAGAATAGATGAGCAAATGGATCATGGACCTATCGTTGCCCAAAAAGAGATCATAATGAATGAATGGCCAGTCTATGAGGACTTCGAGGAGATGATGGCCAAAGAAGGCGCGCATCTATTGGCAAGCATATTACCTGAATGGATTGCCGGCAAATTACCAGAAATGGAACAGGATCATTCCAAGGCCACAACGACCCGGAAATTCATCAAAGAGGATGGACTAATCGACTTCACTGGAGATCAATATAAGAATTTCCGTAAGATACAAGCCTTCCATGAATGGCCGCAGTCCTATTTCTTCATCGATCATGCTAGCCGGAAGATTCGCATCAAAATCACCTCTGCTTCGTTCACAAATGGTAAATTGGAGATTATCAAAGTCATACCAGAAGGCTCATCTGAAATATCCTTCTCAGATTTCCAAAAAGGCTACAAATTTTCTTTGTAAGCTAGCTGCTATTGTAGTTCCCTGACACGCGAGTCCTTAGTCGTTATGGGCACTTTTCTTGCTGGCTGAGATCTGATCTCGCTATTTTGGATAAAATAATTAGTATCGGAGGCATAGCTCTCGCCAATGAGCTGAGTCTTTTGAGTAAAATAGTAAAGAAGAGTCCAAAAACAAAAGACTCCGAGAAAAGCGATACAAAGCCACTGATTGACCGGCTGCCTCATCTCGGCCAAACTAAAAAATTTTGGTTTATTCATGTCCTAATTATCGCATATATACAGATACCTTCAAACCGAGTTATCCCCCGCGAGCATTAAACCTTCAACTTTCTAGTCCTCCAAGGCCAAAGCCCTTTGACCATATCCTTGACCCTGGCACCACTCCGCCGGACCAAAGAGATCCTCTTGGCCTTACCGGCGCTTATCTCATGCAAGATATCATCACGGACAATATCTATGGCCGCATACAGATCCGGCTGTTCTGAGCTGGCATAATAGTTCTTTCCAGCTCCGACGATATGTACCTCGGCCTTGAAAATATTCCCTTTTTGATGATGCGCACTCACCTTTCCCAGCTCCACATCACACTGGGCACTCTTGTCTCCGTCGAGTAGTCTCACGACTTTTTCCAGACGCTTGTTCGTATAATCAGATATAGCCGGAGTCAAAGAGATCGTCGTTGCCTTGATATTTATGTTCATGCTTTTATCTCTTAATTAATAGTTGAATAATCTATCGGCGACTATTTGCGCTCATACATACCCATCAGTTTGGTTTCGGCCAGAACATGTCCTTTCATAGCCTCGATGACTGCTTCCTTGGTCGAACCCTCTGCTAATGATAACTTGATATCGAGCGCATACAAAGTGAAAATATAACGATGCGATCCAGACGGCGGACAAGGACTCAAATATTCGACAGTTCCCGCCGAGTTCTTGCCTTCCGTACCAAATGTCGGCGAAGTTTTGGGCATACCTTCCTCAACTGTGGTCGTCTTGGGATCTATGTTAAAAACCACCCAATGAGTGAATGTACCCATCGACGTATCAGGATCCTCAAGGAATAGTGTCAACGACTTCGCACCCTTAGGAACACCACTCACTAAAAGCGCCGGGCTGATTTCCGATCCGTCGCAAGTAAATTTTTTAGGAATAGTATCCCCCTCCCTAAAAGCACTGCTCTCAAGCTTCAATATTGATGACGAACTTGTTGGCATAATTGTGGGAGTTATCGTCTGACTCTCTATTAATGTTAAGGATACGATGACCACAATGATCGCGGTGCAGACTGCCACAATAATACCCACCTTTTTCGTAAATAGAGCCATATATAAATCATAACATATGGTCTTTGTCCGCGACCTCAATGACTTTGGCCGGCATATGATGACCTTTAATTATTGTAACTCGCCGTTTAGGGAAAATGTTACGAAATATCTCAAGTAGGCGGCTGTTAGCGCGATTTTCTTCGGCCGGTTCCTTGACAGAAATGAGATATCTCGCCTCCGAGATCTTCTCGATTTTCTCCTTTCTAGCGCCAGCAGTGACTTTGATGCCGATTAACATTTTGATTTAGTATAGCCGATATGGTACATTTTCACATGTTCGTACGTTGAAAGCCAAATTCCGGTGTAGCTCAATGGTAGAGCAAGCGACTGTAGACGCATGATTTTTGATATACTTTTAAGTATGTCAGATATCAGGAAATATGCCGACCGAAGAGAAGCAATGATCAAAGCTGTTTCGAAACGTAGAAAGAAGATCAAAGCTCTCGCAATAGAATACAAAGGTGGGAAATACCAATTATGTGGTTATTCCCGCTATCAAGGCGCATTAGAATTGCATCATCGTGACCCAAAAGAAAAATCCTTTGGAATAGGAGAGAAAGGATATACTCGGTCATGGGATAGCGTTCGATGTGAATTGGATAAATGCATTCTCCTTTGTGCGAATTGTCACAGAGAAGTTGCGGCAGGCATACAGCAGCCTCCGAGAGAAATCTCGGTTGTAAACGAGGTGAACTCGGGGAAACCCAACTAGAGCATTTCTAGGGGCAATCCCGAGCCAAGTCCGCGATCCGCGGAAAGGTGTAGAGACTATCCCTTTATGGGAGTACTCCGACGTACGTCGGAGGAAGCGCCTCGTCCCTAAATCTGTCTTCGACAGACATGGGAATGATATAGTCCGCGCCACTAGTAACAGTGGATTACGCGTAATCGCTTGGTTGTAGGTTCGAGTCCTACCACCGGAGCAATTTTTTCCAGCATTATCTCCCGATGTTCTTTTTTGATACCCCAGACAGGGTTCAGAACTTTTGGTATACTTTGTAAATGAAAACGCCAGCTACATACTTTATTACTGGCGTATCTGGAGTAGGAAAATCTACGACGATGATGAGTTTAAAGGAACTTCTTCCTTCTAACGAATTCGATATTAGAGATTTTGATGAGCGAGGTGTACCTGATGGAGGTGGGGACGTATGGCACTCAAGAGAAACCAAATATTGGCTTGATATGGCTATTATAAATACTCAAAGCGGTAGATCAACCATTATTTGCGGTTTCAATGAGCCCATAAGAATAAAGGCGGTTCAAACAGAAGAACACCCTTCTGTTACTCTTATTCTTTTAAATGCTTCTCCCGAGACTATTCAAAAAAGACTTCACGGGAGATATCCTACCAAGGAAAGTGAACGAGAGATTGAAAGAGCTTCTGGTACTTCCCTGGAAAAGTTTATAGAGAACTGCACAACTTATCTTCCTGTTATGTACAAAAAGTTCAAGGAAGAAGGGTGTCCCATTATTGAAACTGACAACAAGACTCCTGATGAAATTGCCGGAGAAATTATTAATTACGTAAACACAAATTGAGATTTAGAATAATCTGATAATTCGCTTCTATTTTCAATTCAATTCACGTTTTTGAACTCGTTCAATATATCTATATGTAGAATTTATAATTGAAGCTACTATAAATAGTAGTATAATTATGATATAGAAAATAGCTTAATTAGAAAAACATATATGGAAAATGATAATCGAAACGCTTCTCCGATATACAGCGGCATCGGCGAGATTAATGAACCGAGTCCTTGGTATACAAAGAAAATATTTGTGTATACCATTATTTTGTTTTTTATAGTGGCTAGTATGATATCCGCTTACTTTATTCTAAATCGGCCAAAAGATTTCGCACCGCTCATGAATAATGAACTAAACTCTACGGGACAGTTCGAAGCAGTTATGAAAATTGATGTAGCCACCAGTACACCGACATCTACAACTAATTCCATAAAGCAACAAACAACCGCCCCGACTCCATTAGTATCTGCGCGGATTCCTGCTGTTTCAAAAACACAAGCAAAATCAACAAAAACCACCAGCGTTTCAAATACTCCTGCTACAGCCCCAATTACCAAGCCGGTTACTACCCCTGTTACCCTTCCTGTAACAAAATTGGTTTATAATAACGATCAATACGGTTTCGGTCTTAGTTTCCCGTCAACCTGGAATGGATATAAGGTTACCAATGAGACCGTACCCGGCACGGCGGGAGTTCTCGATTTTGGTTTTGCTCAACAAAAATCAATTTTCACCATCGCAATCTATACTCGACAAATGTGGGACAAATCGAAACACAATGACATGACTTATTATTTGGGAGAAAATGCTCGTTATGCTTTCATCTATAATCCAGCTCTAGGAGGCGCTGATCAATCTATGAGCTCTCGATTGGCAGAAATGAAAAGTATTTTAGCGACTTTTGCGTTCAAATAGCGGGGGCTGTTTTTAGTTCTTGTACCATGACGATTCGTCGGAGGTCTTTTTATATAGACATTCCCTCTTTTAAGATATAGACTCGAAATAGGATTTCCTGAATAAACAGGAAAACAAATAGGAGTTCTATGAAATATACTATGTCAGTCGCAGTGCTCATCTTCGCTATTTTGCCTCCATGCGTCGCAGAAAATATCAACCCGACCAATTACACACGGTCAGTTGTCAGCATCTTTGCGTATTTCGATGCCGAACATGCCAAACAAAACCCAAAGTACGATGGGAATCTCGGGACTGCCTGGTTTTTGAATAGCGACCGGATCATTGTAACCGCAACACATGTGATCGACGGTACCACGATTACGAGCACCAACTGGACTGAAGTTATTTTCCGTCAAGAGAGTGTGAGCGGTGAACCTGTTCGTAAAGAAGCAAATGAAGCTCGTCTAGTTGCGAGACTGGGACCACCTATGGAGTCGGCATCTATTCTTGAACTCAAGAGATCGTTCACCAATGCCATACCGCTCTCAGTTAATTCAACACCCCTTACAAAAGGCGACTCCGTTGTGTCTGTCGCTTACCCTAACAAGCGTCTACGATTTGCTACCGGCCAATTTCTTGGAACGGTTCCCACTAACGCCAAGGAGGAAAAGCTCGCAGGATTGGCATTGTTCGAATTAGCCGATGGCAATCAACGCGACGCACTGGACCATGGTTCTTCTGGCGGTCCAATATTGGATAAATACGGGCAAGTTGTTGGCGTCATAAGTGCACTACTATACATCGGAGAGATATCGTTTGGAGATAAAACTGTCAAATATACCGCTTCATGGGGCAATCCGAACATGTCGGCGATCCCTACTGATCTATCGAACAATTTCTTCGCTCCGAAAAAATGATTCGATCTGGACGCTTTCTCAGCTGATCATGTGCACTCAATGGTTTTCATGCCCCGCTACCGTTCTCAATCGGCTAGCGGGCTTTTTATTTCTGGTTCTAAAGTCTTTCTGAACCTACAAGCCGTTGACATATCTACTACAAAATTGTAACGTGAAATAAAAGTTCTTTGTCATTGTGGCATTGAACGAAACTACAACCAGAGGATAATAAATGAAAAGAATCGTCATCGGTGCATTGATCATGGCGTGCTTGTTCACACCAGGCTTCATAGCAATACCCCAGACCATAAACATATCGAGCTATCCGAGTCTCGGAAACCCCGGCTCGATCATCGGAAGTGTGAGTGGCGTGGTCCCGACAAAATACAAGATGGCTATCGTCATCGATGTATTCGGAACATATTGGAGCAAGCCAACTGAAGCATCTCCATCCGTCGCGATCGACAGCGGTGGATATTTCAACGCTATGATACGTAGCACTGACGGGAATGATATCTACGCGGAGAAGATACACCTCTTCATGGTACCGACCAACTCGGTGATCCCAGTGGTTTTAGGCGGAGGAACCATACCGACCACCCTTTTTGACCTAGCGGCGGCTACAGCAGTAGTCGATCGGGCTCCGGCTGCCAATCATTTAGTCTGGTCAGGACGACACTGGACTATCAAAGATACCTACGACACTGTCTGGGGTCCCGGACCGAACTACTTCTCGGCGTCGTCAGTCCATGTCGATGCAGAGGACAAGTTGCATCTCACTGTTCGCTATGTGAGCAATCACTGGCGTTGTGCAGAGATCATCTTGGATGACTCACTAGGATATGGGTCATACAGGTTCTACGTGGATTCGAACCTCACGAACCTGCCCGATCCAATTGTATTCGGAGCCTTCACTTACGATAATGACATTGACTATCATTATCGCGAGATTGACTGCATTGAATTCAACAACGGCCTGGTTGTTGGCAGAAATGCTCCGCTGCAGTACGTCATTCAACCATATACGATTACCGATCAAAGACACGTTTTCGTTTCACCCTCGGGACTTGGAAGTGCCACGCACTCGTTCCTATGGCTACCAGAATTTGTGTCCTGGAACAGTTATAGCGGCAAACAATCATTCGTTGATGAGTACACGGTCGGACACACGATCCAACAGAACCCACGTCCTATAATGGACTCAATGTTCTTTGCAACGAGTTGGGAGGACGTAAGCAGTGTCATGATGCGCGCGCTGTATCCAACCAATATCGTTGTCACAGAAAATCCGCGAATATTATGGTCAAATCCGAGTCGGCTATTTAGAACAAAGATGACTTCGTTCTATGAGAGTGGAGCAAACGCTTCTTTTGAACACTGGAGCACCAGTTCAGGTGTTCCACCGAAAGGCAATGAGAAGGTTCACATCAATCTCTGGCTATTCGATGGTATCTCGCCAGGGGAAACAAATCAGAGTTTCGAAGTCGTCCTGAGCGGATTCGAGTTTCGACCACCAACGTTCGCCAGCCGATCATTGCAACCGAGACTAGAAATACTCAAGGTAGAAGATCCGCTGGGCCGCGCTCCAGTGACCTTACGCCTCACATGTCCAGGTAACTGAGTCGGCCACTATACCATCCTCGATACCCGCACTACGTCGAACCGTAGGCGGGTTTTTATCGTATAAAGGTGTATAATCCAAACAATGAAGCATCCAAACCGAACAATTGGCCTGTTCCAAGCAAGCGGCATAATACTATATGTATGTCTATTCGCGACGGTCATACAAGCATTATCTGGATGGTCATCAGCGCAAAGTATCCAATTACAGCCGATACTAGCAATAAGCATATTCTTGCTGACATTCATCGTATCCGCACTGATCTGCGGATCCATCTTTCTAGCCTATCCTATAAAACTATTCTTCAATGACCAAAAAGACCGCGCCTACAGAATCATTCTCTGGAGCATAGCTTGGCTATTAACATTTTTCATATTGTTCTTAGCGATGGTGCTAATTCTCATAAACAGTTTCTAGATGTAGTCCAATTGTTATATTAAAAACAAAAAATCTTATCCTGGATGATGTCTCCAAGATAAGATATAAGCTCATATACACTGTTTATTTCACATTCAGGCGCTCGACATTGGGCGGCTTTACGCCACGCAAGATCGTCTCCATGTATCTGTAGTCGACGACTTGGGTGTTGATGAGCTTGTTCTCCTCTTCGGTACAGAAGATGAACTCGCCCAAGACTTCCAGCCCGCCGACGGTCCCAGACATGCCCGGCGAGCGCGAATAGAATCGATTGCGCGGGATGAGATACATGACCAAACTGGAACCTTCCCAGATGGCGGTGATATTGGCCGAAGCGGTATCGCCGGACATGGTATTCCACTTCCGAAGGCGCTCGACGACGTCACCGATCATCTTGCTGCGCTCGCCGCGGAAACGAAAAGAGGTCAGAGGGTAATCACGCGCATCGATCATCAAGGTCGAGATGTTCTCATCAGCCAACATAGCAGCCGACTTGGCTCTGGCTTCGACGGCTCCAGCGATCTGTTGGAGCGGGAACAATCCATGACCACTGGGGATCTTGAAGAACTGGTAATGGAAATGCTCTTCGATGCTGGCCCCAGCTCCGACGCCGTTGTAGAACCCGACGAAACCGGGCAAATGCAAGGCGATGTCGTAGAGATCCTGTACCAACCTCGTCACCTTGTCTCCCTTCCAGGCAGTCATCTCCTGCCACGATTGGGGCTCATGTTCGACTGCGGCGATCGTCATATGCGTCGGCATGAATGGGAATGGGTTGCAGAGGATGTTATAGGTATTCTCTCCGACCTTGAATTGGTAATAGAGCTGTATCCCCCGAGATTGCCAACGCACGTTGTCAGCACAGAGGAAACATTTCGTTAAGGGTGTCGTCTTTGTAGCGACGCCAGGCGGCGGAACAGAACGACCGGCACCTTTTCCACGGTCGGCCCGACGAGGATTGTATTGTCCAATGAAGAACACATCTCCAGGCCCATAACATTGGAAATAACGGACCTGCTTCAAGTCGTCACAGATGTACCCGATATCCATCTGCTGTTCCTGCAACAGCTTCAGGGCTTCGGGAAGCGTGTGCTTGTCGAGATCGACCTGGAGTTGGAGCCGCTTGCGCTCGTAGGAAAGATCATTTTGCTTTCCCATCGCCGTTCGTTTCGCTGGATCAAGATAGTCGGGCAATACAGGCTCGACTGCTTTTGTTAAAGGGCTGTCTATCATAATGTATGCTTTCATTTTCCAGGACCGTTATGGTGCCTAGATTCTGCCGCAAATACTACTCGCTTCTATCCGGAGCGCAATAGGTCTTTGATAACCAATCGGTAAATGCCCTAGCTTAGGTATTTGACATACATACTTTATAGTGCTATCATATGAACAGTTCCTAAACATAAAATCGAACAAACAGAAAGAGGTCGTTATGCCGCAAATCAAAGTTCTCATGACCGGAATAGCTCACAACATGATCACCCCCGGGGTCTTCCCGGAAATGGATCGTGCTCTGACTGAAGCAGTAGAGACTGCATTCAACATCAAAGGTAGACACGACGTCGCCTTCGATGTCTTGTACCTCCCCTACACGCGCGGTGAGTCCCCCGTACAGATCGGGGTGATCTATACCGCCGGAACCGATGAGTACCGCACCGGCAGAATCTTTGACCCCACCAAAGAAGAACGTGAGGCCGCCGCCATAAAAGTTCAGGAGAGCTTCGCGGCTTTCCTCATAGCAAACGGCATCGGCCCAATCACCCCGTCAGTCTGGATCATACCCTTGTACAATAGCCATTTTCTGTCAGGTCAGGTGGAAAACTGACCCTCGACCACAAATGGTCAAAACCCCGCCCCCGAATCATGAGCAACCCGCTCGGTTCGTCGGCGGGTTTCTCTTTTTTTGATACGATCCGAATCCGTATAGAACTTTGAGCAAACCTTGACGCCACTGCTATTTTGTGCCATTCTAAATCTCGGTAGCTTTAACGACAAACATAAAAAAGGAGTTAATTTGAAAACTAAAAAACGTAAGAAACTGACCTCGCAGGATTATTGGTTCATCTTTGCGCTCGCGGTAGTCTTCCTCGGCACCTTGGCGCTCATGACTCTACCAGATCCAAGTAAAAACACTGTGTCGTCGACCGAGACAAATGCGATCAATATCCAAGTCGTCTGGACGACTAATTCCCTTCAAAGCGCCTATGCACCCGATACGACTACGAATGATATCGTCGGGGATACGTTGGACAGAATGGACCAGCTCTACGCATTCGTGGCCAATGAATTGCAGAGCGATGCCAATCTAATCCGACTATTCTCAAAGGAACGAGCTATCGCAATCACTCGAGATCAGTTCGAAGCCGACTTGGGAAAGCTAAGGGGTTTGGAGCTGACATTTGTCGGTCAACTACATGAATCAGTCAACTCGGCTGGCTACCCGATAAAGGAAGTCCAATCTCACATCGCCGAGCTGGTCCGCGAACTCTGCGACGTTATGTGGACGGAAGAATTCACTGGCGGATCTCAGATAACCGCAGAGAAGGGGTGTTCGCAGTTCATCGAGGAGTCCAGCGAGTCAGATATCCCAGCATTCCGTAACTTCAACGACCCGGAGTCGACAAAGGCGTACATGATGAGAAGCTCTCCCCTTCACGCTAGCTTTCAATTGCTATTCGACCCACGATCACGGATCGAGGTGCGCGGAGCAGACTACCTGCCAGTGAAAGCATTGCAACAACACTTCATGGAATACGAGCTTCCAGCGAACATCCGAGGTCCGCTGCCAAAGATCCTGACACCAGCTCAAAAAACTCTCATAATGAGAACTCTGAGCGATGTGAGGAATCTATACGCGTTACGATACATCGCGCTCAATGCCGACCGTAGTAAAAGGAACACCCTCGTCTTGGGGACATATCACGCAAACCATATCGCGTACATCATGTCTAAATACGGAGTAAAGTGCAGCTTTATCCTTCCAGAGGTTAGCAAGCACTGACGCGTACCGAGAGATTGCAAGCGCCCGCCGCCGAACTTCGAGCCCACAGCTCAGGTTCTCTGGCGGGTTTTCATTTTAAAATGATCGCCTCAATGAACGATTTGACAATCATTACTTCTTACATTATAGTTAGATAGTATTCGCACATGTCACAACAAAATGAATAGGTAACATATGAAGCTACGAAACTTGATGACCGATATCCAGACCCGCCTTGCGATGATGGGGTATGACCCAGCAGGCATTGCATATATGATAGACGCACTGTGCCGAACACTGAGCAAATTCACAGACCCAGAAGCAGCCACTCGTTCATTGAACACTGGGTTCAGCCGATTCGTGCGCAACCGATTCGCTGATGAGCAGTTCGTCCGGTTCACGCACCGCATCGATCCGGAGGTCTCTTCCTTTTACAGAGATGGCCACGACGAAAGCGTCTATGCGCCACTCGAAGACTTCGAGAGAGAAATGATGCCTGCATCGGAAATAACCGAATTCGAAGAAGAACGGAGGCGATATCTGGTTCAAGCCGTTCAATTCGCCAAAAGATCTCACAAGAAGCTGGAAAATGAAATGGCCTATGCCCCACTATTTGGCGTCCATTACCTCGAGAGCAAACGTCCGTCACCTTTACCGGAAACAGGACCAGTCCGGCATGCAAAGCTGGTCTATACTCCCCAAGGCGGGCAACCAGGTTTCAGAAGGAAAACGCGTGTACGGTAAACCAAAACGATCTGTGATCAGTCTTTAGGAGTAGAAATATGAATGATATTACTGAAATGTTCAGCAACGCACGACTGCGGTTTGTCAAAGCCACGGTCGTGAGTAACCTGTTCCCCATGTACCCCCATCTTGGTCAAATGGAAATGAACTTCGCAGCCAAGATCAATGGCCGCTTCGAGATCGGCCGTTACACTCTCGTTCCCATCGCCGACCTCAATAGGCTCAAGGCTGAGTCCAAGGAGTAGTCCGCGGACTTCGAGCTTAGTATCTTCCCTGCTTGGCGCATGCCAGACAGGGATTTTTCATTAACTAATCTACTATATACATTGAAGCTAGCAATATCCTAACTATTGACATCGAATCAACTCAACGTATATTGCTAAAGCCTGCAATGAGCAGTGTCTGGTATCCGTGCCATTCACGGACCTTTGCCAGAGGTCCTGGCGGGAGGTAGCTTGTACATCGTAATCAAAAGCAAACAGATCGGCCGCGTGGCCTTTATTGTGCGTCGGAATGCGGAGAGGCGGCTCAACAAAAGATGTTTTCGCCGCTCGAAACGCATGGCGGGAAACTTCATCTATTGGAACGGCGTGAGTGAGGTCATCAGACAGCACCATGTCATGAATTCCCTGCTGGTGAGCGTCAGGGACGCACTGGCGGAGAACTGCCCCGAAAACAGCACATGCACCAAGGTGCCGTGGGTCGTCGGCTGGTCCAGCACTGACGCACGCCACAAGTACCATCCGGAAGATCTCGAGACCTTTACGCCGAATGGCAAATGGTGGGCGCTCCGAGTGAAACGGAATTGCCGGAAGTTTCGGGCACCAGCGACAAACCAAGTCACCCTGGTCTATGAGATCAAACGCGAACCAAGGCAGACCGCAGTTATCGTCCATTCGATGTATCCCGGACCTGATGTAGGTGAATTGGTAGGCGACGTCACAAGACGCGAGGATCGTGTCTTCTTTGATTGGAACCATCCCGGCCAGGCCGTCTGATTGGAGCGAAGTAATAGCGATCTAACTTAGTACATTCTTAAAGATTTGCATATTAGTTTTCAGCCCACCAGTAGACACACGCTGGCGGGTTTTTTATTTCGCCGAGCAAGACATCTCGTGATCTTTACAGATTTTAAGCATGTTTAACCCTAACTGGGTGTATACTAGACTTACATGAATCGCTTCTTGATCGTTTTGATCACCATTATGCTCTTGGTAGGAGGGATTTTTTATTGGCAGTCGAAACAATCGAGCACGCCACCTGACATGAAACACCAGGTGCTTTCGGAAGACCTGTACCCTCTTTACAACGGCACATCTTGGAACGCTTCTGGAGACGAAAGTTTTGCTATCGGAAACACGACATTCTCTGGTGCGAGCATAAAGTCAGCAACTATTGCAGACACGATGGACCCAGGAAGCATCTTCACTCCATTCGAAAGCTATTATGACCAGAAACTCAAAGCACTAGGTTGGCAGACAACAAATGATCTTGCCGCAGGCGGTCATGTCGGCGGACAAACCGGCTATCGCAAAAATGCCTCGATCATTCTTACGCGTTTCCAAATTGTCTATCACTCTGTCCCAGATAACGCGCCGTCCGAATGTCCCTGCGATGTCACGCTTTCGCTCTTTTCTTCAGAAAATTAGTAAATACTACGAATTATTGCTACATTGCTGAGAGATTTCAAGACACTAGTTCGTTAACAAAAGGAAATTGTATCAATGAATACTGAAATAATTCAGGGTGGAATGGGGGTATATATCTCGACTCCATCCCTGGCAAATATCGTCTCTCGCAACGGTGCTCTAGGCACAGTGTCTGGAGTAGCTGCAGAACGGATACTAGCCCTCATCTTAGGAAAAGGCGACCCTGGTGGGCATTTTCGAAGAGCCTTGTCACATTTCCCTTCTCAAAAAATGGCAGAACAGGTCATCGACACCTACTTTATCGAGGAAGGCAATCCGAAAGGTCTGGCGGCCAAACGTGCGCCAATGTTCACGATAAACCCATCGGAAATACTCATTGCCCTTAGCGTCACAGCCAATTTTGCATTCGTCTACCTGGCAAAGGAGGGACACGATAAACTCGTCTCCGTGAACTATCTGGAGAAGATTGCCATGCCGCACATTTATGCCATCTACGGCGCAATGCTGGCTGGTGTGGACTTCATCACTATGGGAGCGGGCATACCACTTCTGATCCCTGACGTTATCAACAACTATGCCGAAGGAAAGCCTGCTAGCTATCGCGTACCTGTCGTCGGCCAGAATATCACGAGCCATGCTATGGTTTTTGACCCGAGTTCATATTTCGGGGAAAAAATGCCTGGCCTCAAAAAACCTGGATTCATCCCGATCATTGCTTCAAATCTCTTGGCATCTATCTTTATGAAGAAATTCAAGGATAGACCTGGAGACATCTACGGATTTGTAGTCGAGGAATGGACGGCGGGCGGACACAACGCTCCACCCAGAAAAGGTGGCGTATACGGACCAAAGGATGAGGTCGACTATGGAAAGATCCACGATCTCGGTCTACCGTTCTGGATCGGTGGCTCCAAAGCATCACCAGAGAAATTGCATTGGGCAAAGTCAGTCGGTGCAACTGGGATTCAGGCGGGTTCAATATTCGCTCTTTGTAGAGAATCGGGTATGGATACAACAATCCGCAAGATAAGTCTTAGGCTTGGTTTCAACAAGGACCTTATAGTGAGAACATCTTTAATCGCGTCTCCAGCAGGGTTTCCTTTCAAAGTCGCATGCCTGCCCGGATCTTTGTCTGAGGAAAGTGCTTACCTGTCCAGGAAAAGAGTCTGCGACCAAGGCGGTTTGAGGACATTATTCGAAAGGCCGGACGGATCGATAGGCTATCGCTGTGCGGCGGAACCTGTAGAAGAATATATCAGGAAGCTTGGGTTGTTGAAAGAAACCGAGGGAGCACGTTGTATCTGCAACGGACTCATATCCACCGCCGGCTTGGGCGACGTGGGCGAAGCACCCATCATCACGCTAGGTGACGATAACAGATTCCTACAGTACCTCCTGACCCACCCTGAAGGCTCATATGGAGCAGTTGATGCGATCAAGTACCTGTCTCGATGATCGATTTGACACATCTCGATCATTACAGTCCGCCGGTTTTATATCGGCGGATTTTCTTTCCAATTATTCTGATATGGTTGACAATTTGCTAATTTGTTGTATTCTTATACGTGGTAGCAACAGTTGTCTGAAAACTCAACAACGAAAGGACCCTATGCGAACAGAATTATATCGACGGTCAAACGAAACGGACATATCTCACCTTCGGAGACTACACGCCTCGATCCTCAGGGATTCCGGATCAATGCAAGACGCGGACACAGAAGCGATCATGTTCCTCATCGACTACATCCCCCGTCTTTTAGACGAAGTTCAAAGGGCAAGAGACGATCGTCAGGCTAACGCGGAAAAACTTCCGGCGGCGGCGAAAGCTGACAAGAAGGTGGTCGATATCGGATACAGTAGCCAAGATGGACGTGTCATCTGGCGCCTGCGATATAGCGACAACTCCGTCGGAACATGGAACGATACGACCGTAGAGACCGTTCACACCGAACTATTCCAAGTATTAAGGGCCAAACTTCGGAGAGAACACGGCCTTGAGTAATAGGAAACAAATCATGAGTACAATTATTGAAATCGCCAAATCGCCCCACGAGGGGATCGGGGCCCAAGCGGGTACTTTCCGCAAAGCGATAGATATCAACGTCGAACACATTTACACGAAAACGGTCGACAGTGCAGTCCTCTATAAAAGCGGATTGCTCATTGCCACAGGTCAGATCGCTGTCAAAGGACAGAACAAAGGAATTGTCTTCGAGCTACGCGACGCTCGGATCATCGAGGATTTTATCGGCATCTGGTGGCCGTCTGAGGTTGAACTGAGATGGTACAGTATGTTGCAACTTTTCACAGAAGAGATCACCCTAGATGGCAGATCTCTCCGTCCACCTCGGGACAAACAGTAATCCCAACTTCCCTTTCAGCTCGCCGACGCAACTCAACGCGCCGGCTTTTTTATACTCTTTAATTAATCCCAATTATCGGATATAATCGACGATGTCATAGAAACCTCTACTCACAATGCCCTTCTCGCCTAACTATTTTCTCATATTCGAAGCCAGCGGCTTTCTTTTTTTCATAGTGATCTTGGCGCGTGAGATATACCAGCGCAATTATGGCAAAATATTTGAGATTATAAGCTGCGCCGTCTTCGGCATGCTCTTGGAGATCGGCGACACTTACCTGGCACACACATATTCCTATGGCACGAATTTTCTGGTCAACCTAGCTCATGTGCCGGTGGCCATCGGTCTGGGCTGGTCGATCATCATCTATTCGGCCATGCTCCTGAGCGATCAATACAATATCCCATGGATGCTTCGACCATTTATGGACGCTTTAACAGCCGTCATGCTGGATCTAGCCATTGATGCAGTAGCCATCCGTCTGGGCTTCTGGCACTGGGCCATACCGCTGGACCGAGAATGGTACGGGGTTCCTTTTGAGAATATCGTCGGATGGATCTTGGTCGTCCTATCATTTTCCTTCCTGATACGCTTCATCAGAACCTTGAATCACAAAAGGTTCTTTACCAAAGTCCTCATGGTACTCTCGCCGATACTTTCATACATGGGCCTCATGATCGGACTGTTGACCTTGAGCATCATAGCTATCCTTCCATATCAAATAAACAATTGGATGACACTGATCTGGTTCAAATACTCGCCTGACCTCTCGATACTCACCAATCCGCAAGTCGAGCTTTGGAAGTCTATCATCTTGACCATCATGATGACTGAGCTCATCAACATCGTCGTCTGGTCTCTCGTCAAATATCGCCGGAATTATTTGAGACATTTCGATATCGTCTCATTTACAGCCTTGTCAGGGATCCACCTCATATTTTTTGTGGCCATATTCACTGAAGGAATATATCTGCAATTGCCGGTTCTCGTCGCCATATCGCTGGTATGTTTCGTCGTCCATCTCCTCATCCACTTCTTACCATTCATGATCAATAGGAAATCGATCTATTTCTTTAAAGTCATAAAGAAGGCCACGATCCATGGTGAGGAAAAGCTAGATGATGCCATTGAAGCGGTTTTGAAATGACATCTAATACATACCGTACATGCCTCTGACTTCTGAAAGATGGAAGTCTAGATCCTTACGCAGCGGATGGTCAGGCCAGAGACGGATAAGCTCCTCGATGGTCTCGACATAGTGCTGTATCAAGTGGTCTTTTGGAACATTGAATCTTCTGAAAGTGCTGTCGCCTTCTTTGCGAAAATCAGCTAAAAGCTCAGTGCAGTTAGCAATGACGTCGGCTGATTTAACCAGAAGAGAATCTTGAGCCATTACTGAAAGCTTTTTGACAGTGGCGCTCTTGTGGTCGACCCACGGAAGCTCCCTTTTGCTTTCCGTCACATCACTCACGATCCGGGCGACTTTGGCGCCGAAACGACGCTTGATCACGCTGACTGTGACCTTTTTTGTATCTAGACTGTCTTCAACAGTATCATGCAACAATCCAGCTACGATGATATCTTCATCATGCGAGATCCGCGAAAGAATCAGTCCGACTATGAGCGGGTGGATGATGTAAGGGATATCTTTTCCCTTTCTCTTCTGCTTTTGATCCAATTCATGGACCCTTATGGCCATATGTATTGCAGCTTTGATTTTTTGTGTATATTCCATGGCGATATTTTGAGTTTTGAAAGACGGAAGGTAGACATTGTAAACCAAATTATTTTGGCGCACAACTGCCGTTGTTCCTTGCAATCACCATAAAATGGTCTATCATACCTGCTAGATTCCTCTTTCAGATTAACTCCGAACGAAGACAGAACAAATGACTTTAATGGTTTTTGATCTCGCACAATACACAAAACGACAATTCGTCGACGCCCTGACCTGCCCAATAAATAGGCATGGGACACGCGTAGAGCACGGCTGCGACGATTGGGCATTGTATGAGCACCCAGAATGGCTCATGGCTCACTATTTCGCCAACGGCGGCCCTGAGGCGTTCGCTAGACGGCGAGACGAGTTCGTCAGGAACATCGAGGTTCCCGATCCTCCAGCTCACTTTGAGATAGAGTTCTATCTCTGATTCATTTAACTGCACGAATCGACATCCGCCGTCGCTACGCTGCGGTTTTTTTGTTATTTAATGAGACAATCTTTGTATGTCGGGCTATTCGGATCTCCCTCTGTAATGAATGCCGTGTTCCCCTTGTTCCAGAAGACTATCGACTCGTCGGTATTGGCATATCTAGCGCCGGAAGCAGAGATGGTCTGCGGCAATGTTAATTCTCCCAAACGTGCAGTCCTGATTCGCGCAAAATTTTTGTAGAACTCAGCATCGATCGATTTGGAATCAGCACAAGAAAAAGTCACGACATTTATCGGGTATCCCAAGATCTTCACAATAGCTACCTTATGGCCTAGATAAAAGCCAAAATAGAATACCGCCACAAACAGAATAATGGCAACGATCTGCGAAAAGACAGTGACTTTGGTCCAAATTATTTTCATGCGATTATTATAACTTTAATACATTCTTCACACCACTGACGACACGATCAAAAACATATACAGCGCCGGATGGAACGGCCCATAAAAGATTTTTGGTAAACGACCAGAGAAAGGTTGGAATGCTAGGCGGCGTGACTAAAACGGTTATTTCAGCATTTGGAGACACGCTATCCATTTCGAGGTTATCTTGTACCGACTGATTAGAATTTGAAACAGGGGCAGACTTCCTTACCAATACATTTGCGGGAGGATTATTTACAACTGGAGGCACCACGACATTATGTGCCTGTATATCTGCGAGAGTCGAGAACATGCCATCGCCGGAAATAGCGCTATTACCAGATCCATCAGTCGAGATCACTGCGTAATGATAAGTCGTGCTCGGTGTAAGGCCGCTCAAAATGACAGAGTGATAAGCGCTTCTAGTCGAATCCAGGGACGTGAGCTGACCGTAAGTATAGTATAAGCCGTATTTAACCTGGTTAGTGGATAGCTCGTTGGTGTCCCAAGTTATCTCGACACTGTTCTTGGTAACATTCGATACGCCAATAGAATAAAGTGACGGCGGTATACTGTCGACTGCTGCACTAAAATTGGCCGAAATAGTATGATTGGCGGAGATATTGGAAAATGTGTAGGTACCGTTCGTTAAGGAAGAGCTGTTGCCATCAACGACGAAGGAAGATACCTGATAGCCGGCATTGGGAACGATAGTAAATGTCTGATTGCTTCCTGAACTTACCGTGATGATTCCGCTGGGAACGACCGAACCATTGGAACGGTAGGAGGAATCGATCGTGTAAGTTACTGTTGGATGACTTGAGGCAGTCACAGTTACGCGGTCGGTCGAAGAACGAGATCCATCGGAAACTGAGACTTCTAACACATAGCTACCAGCTTGAGAGAATGTTGCAGTCGGAGAGATGTTGTGCAAGTTAGAGAATGTTACTGATCCGGGACCAGAGATCTTTGACCACGAGTATGTAAGCGAATCAGCATCAGGATCAGATGAAGCGGCTGCCGAAAGACTTGCCGTAGCTGGCAAAATAACGGTCTGATCTTGTCCTGCTTCCGCCACTGGAGACCTGTCCAAGTTTATGACAGAGACAGTGACAATCTTCGAAGCAGAAGCACCATGAGAGTCAGTCGCTGTGAAGGTCACTGCGTAATTTCCAGACTGACTGTACGTCGGTGTCCAAGAGAATGTTTGGTTTGAGAAATTGAAGGTAGCACCGCTCGGCATATTTGAAGTGCTATACGCTATCACATCACCGTCAGGGTCAGAAGCTGAAACTGTGAAACTCAAACTGGAGTTCTCATTGACTGACTTATCACTGATCGCCGTGAACGTAGGCGCGTGATTGCTCTGCTGAGCTGAAAAACTGGCTACGATCGTATGATTGGCGGATATATTGGAGAGCGTATATGTATTGGCTGTAAGAGAAACTCCAGATCCATCCACGGTCACATTTGAGATTTGATATCCAGGATTGGCGGACACTATGAAAGCCTGGCTGCTGCCTGAATTTACCGTGACTGAACCGCTTGGCGCGATCGAACCATTAGATCCTGCTGAAGCCGAAATAGTATATGTGACTCTGGGAATATTCACTGGCAAAGTTACGGTTACTACAGCAGACCTTGATACTGAAACATTCCCTGATCCGTCTTTTGCCCAGGCATATAGGGTCTTTGTTCCTGCCGATGCAAATGTGTATGTCGTAGGAGCTGCCGATAACCAACCGGCTGCCCCGGAAGACGGTGTCGTAGCGCCGGTATAGATAGATGTCGCATTTCCAGCACCAGCTGTTTGGCCTTGCGAACTACCATCTGACTCTGTGACCATGTATCCACTAACGCCAGAAACGATCTGTCCGCTCGTCGAAGGATCACTAGCCACAACAGTGATCGGGACCGTCAACGAACTGGCTGTTGTAGGCACGGTGAATGTGGTGACGATAGGTATAGTCATATCAGAGCCTGGAGGAGACGCTGGAATATTTGTAACATTTACGTATAGTCTACGAATCAAACTATTTGAAACATTGCCAGCTGCATCTTTTGCCCAGGCATACAGAGTCTTTGCGCCACCAGAAGCAACAGTGTAACTAGCTGGTGCCGTTGCCGACCAGCCGGATGCTGTCGCTAACGGCTTTGTCGACGACTCAGTTATCATATACCCGGTGACTGCCGTCGAATCGACCGCAGTGAGCGAACTCACCGGGATCGTAAGCGACGTGACCGGACTAGGAGTGAGAAAAGCTGTAACCGTCGGAGGAGTGACATCGAGGTAGGGGTCACCGCTCGAAGATGTCACATTTATCGTAACCGATCCCTGAAGAGACGAGACCTGATCATCTGGCGGTGCCCAAACACCGGTCATAGAGATATTCAAAGTAAACTGTGTATGATTTTGAATATTAAATATAGCCGAATTCGCCACCAATATCTGACCGGCCGAGTCGATTGAGAATGCCCCGCTTTCATTCCCGCTATTTATCGTAAATCCTCTCGCCTGGATCGCGTCTGATTGCGAATAAGCGACCTTTCCTACCACAGTACCATTCGCTGCAGATCTATCCACAGTGAATGTCTGAGATTGGATAGTAGGCGGAGTGTATGAGTTAAAACAGGACATATCCAGGGTCGTCACTTGGTAGATATTGGGATTATTCCCAAGATCAGTCATGGCCTGGTTTATTTCAGGAATATACGCTCCGACCATAGATGCAATTCCACCACCATGCTGAACTGAAACCAAAATCAAGGTGTTATTGATGAGAAAAAAGCTGGGATGACCAGAGTCCCCGTCATAGGCCATTTGTGAAAGAAACGGTGTCGCTGCCCAAGTGATAGCTTCCAGACCGAACGGATAGAAGGCGGAATTGGAAGAGTATGCTGTCGTATTATCGCCGCCATTATCGATTTTTCGTATCAAAAATTCGTTAAGCTGATCGAAAAAGATCATTGGCACGTAGAGCGATTGCGATATATGAGAAGACAAATCTGAGCTGGATATCACTGGATAATACGCAACTGTGCTGGGTAAATCACTATCAAAGACAACCAGGGCCAGATCGGTTGAACCGATCTCTTTCAACCCCACGACTGTACGGGTGTAATCGACGCCGTCGGTACCACGGAACAAGACTATTTGATTGAGGTGCACTCCATAACCATTCAAATGCCACGCCGTTAGAGCATGCCTGGGACTGATCAGAGTAAATCCATAGAAATCGGTGGCAGTGTGGACAATGCTATGACCAGTAAAATTGAGACCAGTCGGCCAAGTACGCAAATAATAACTGGGACTACCATTAGGGTCTCTGTTAACATTGGTTGTCGCGTCGGATGGTATAGAGACTCCATTGATCTTACCTTTCAGCTGGCTGAATAATTCCGTATACAAGTACTTTGAGGCGGGACATGATGAAAGATGGAAAACCGGACCACTAAAACCGACGACTTGTGCCTTCAAGACGTTCGGATTCAGCAATGAAACTGTTCTATTAATCGAGCTATATTGTGTGCAAATAACAATTAAGGAGGCGACGATAAAAAAACTAATTATGGGCGAAACCTTAGGAGAATTTTTTATGCAAAACTGCATACGGATATACACTATTATAACTTTAATACATTCTTCACACCACTGACGACACGATCAAAAGCGTACTGGAAAAAAGATGGGATGGCGAATACAATTTCCTTGGTAAATGACCAGATAAATGCCGGAATGCTGGGCGGCGTTGCAGATGCTATATCCTGACTAATAGGGGAATTTAATATGATAGGGGTGACTTTCTGATCAGATGGGGCCGGTGTCTTATTGGCAGGCTGGGAGATCTTTTTTGTTACGGATACATTGGCAGGTGGATCGTGCACAACCGGAGGACTAATGATTACTGGCGGATCGATAGCGGCATGAGTCTGCACCGGAGATGGACTTATAGTAGCGGCCACGGCAGTGAAATTGGCCATGATCGTATGATTGGCAGTGATATTAGTAAATGTATAAGTACTATTGGTCAGCGAACCATTGTTATTATCGACAATGACACTGGCGGTTTGGTATCCAGGGTCGGGAATCAAGGTGAAGGTCTGATTGCTTCCGGAATTCACCGTCAACTTTCCATTTGGAGAGATGCGTCCGTTCGGATTAGCGGAGGAATTAATAGTGTAGGTGACCATCGGAACGTTAGAAACAGTCATCGTGATACGGTCAGTTGAAGACTTTGTTCCATCTGAAACTGCCAGTTCGATCACATATACGCCAGACTGTGAAAAAGAGGCGGCCGAAGCGACAGTGTGATAACTGGAAAACGAGACGAGTCCTGGACCAGAGACCTTTGACCACGAATATGTTAACGGATCATTGTCGGGATCGTACGAAGCTGCCGCCGAAAGATTTGCCGAGGCTGGCAAGCCGATGGTCTGGTCCTGCCCCGCCTCCGCAACTGGAGGCCGGTCGATGTTCACGACCGAGATTGTGACGATTTCAGAAGCAGATACGCCATGAGTATCAGTAGCTGTGAAGATCACAGAGTAAATGCCCGACTGGTAGTATGTCGGCGTCCAAGAGAATGTTCGACTCGTTGAGTCGAAACTGGCACCACTTGGCAGATTTGAAGCGGAATAAGTCAGAGTGCCACCATTAGATGGAGATGCGGTAACAGTGAAATTCAATGCGGAACTTTCATTGACAGATTTATTCCCTGTCGCCACGAAAACAGGCGGGTGCTGGTCTGGCAGCGCAGAAAAACTAACTGCGATCGTATGAGTGGCGATGACATTAGAAAACGTATACGAACCGTTCGTCAGAGAAACCCCGCTTCCATCGACCACCGCATTCGAAACTTGATATCCCGAGTTAACGGAAACAATGAAGGCCTTACTGCTTCCGGAATTCGCAGTGATCGTGCCACTCGGTGCTATAGAACCGTTCGGACCGGCGAAAGCAGTAATAGAATATGTAGCCGCCTGACTGGAATCAGCACTCATGGTGGTCGGTCGATATTGCGTGCAAATAACGATAGTTAATGCAACGAGCAATAAGCTGAGGATCCGTGATACTTCGCGTGAGTTAAATATTTGAGACCGCATGATAGAATATTTTCATAATTGTAGCATTGAAATAGTTTTTTAGGAGGCCTTCGTTATACGGAAGCTTACACAAGTCCCCGCTTGACGCTATAATGTGACCATGAGGCGTTTTGTATACGTTATATCCCTAGCTATACTGGTAATCGCAGGTATTTTCATGTACCAAAGATCAGCCATCGTCCAGCAGGTGTTCAATAAGATAGCAATCGGCATAAAGAATGCGTATTCTCCACCGGTACCCTGCACTCAACCTACCCTGTATTCAGTAGATTCATTCGACGACCGATTTGGCATAGATGTCGGTCAATTCCGGGTCGATATTGCCAAAGCCGCCACTGTTTGGAACGCCGCTCTGGGAAAAACGCTTTTCAAATACGATCCCGCCGGCCCATTGAAGGTTAACTTGATCTACGATTACCGCGAACAAGCTACAGTCCAATTGAAGAAGATAGACATGGCCATAAGCACAGACAAAGGCACCTACGAGGCACTCAAAGCGAAATATGACAGTCTCCAGCAACAATATTCAGTCCGTAAGGCTTCCCTCCAATCGAGAACCGACTCATACAATCAAGCGCTATCAGCTTACAATGCCCTGGTGGCTTCCTGGAACGACCGTGGCGGCGCTCCGCAGGCTGAATATCAGAATCTCCAGACAACAAAGCAAAACCTGGCAAACCAAGCAGCTTCTATTACAAAAGACCGCGCATCTTTCAACCAATTGGTAGAAAACTTGAATTCAACGGCCGCCGAACTAAATAGCCTCGGCCGGACACTGAACATGAACGTCAAAAATTATAATACCGTCGGAGCCTCGACTGGCGAGCAATTCAGCGAGGGCGAATATGTGCAAGATTCAGGCAGTACGCGCATCGATATCTACCAGTTCAAAGATGAGAATCAGCTCATCCGAGTCCTAGAACACGAGCTCGGTCACGCCCTCGGACTGGGGCACGTCAATGATCCCAAAGCCATCATGTATTATCTGAACTCGGGAACAAATGAGAAGCTGACAGAGGCAGATCTCTCCGAATTGAATGCGATCTGCAGCCAAAAGTAGCGGTCAGGTAATATTATATCGAGGCTTGGCTTTTGAAGGAATTGAACTATAATGCAGACAGAGAAAGGCCTCCATATGATAGACGATGAAACTTCAAAAAGTATCATGGCTGGTAGGCTCATCAGACTTGAAACTACCTGCGCCATCGAAGACGAGGTTATGAACCTAAAGGCGTGGCTCCAGCAATTCCGGCCTGTCGTCACCGTCAATGTTTTTACGGAACAAAACATTACTCGAGCGACATTGTGGATCGGCGCCCTGCCGCTCGATCGACGATCGCTTTTAGCCGGTACTCTGCGATCCAATCGTCTCAACTTCCGAATTCTGAACGGCAACTCGAGCTGACGCTTCAAGTATCATCTCGAAAACGACGTTCACGTGATGTTAAATACCTATCGTGAACGCTTTTTTGTCCAACATAGCCTACACACAACAATGAATCATCAAAATCAAAATCGGATCTTCGTCTTTGGAAACCCTGACTTGGAGATGGATTCATTGCCTTTCAAACTCATGCCAAAGCTTGCCGAAGCCTTCCCTTCCATGCGATTCGAATTGAAAGATCCAAATGAGGAATGGGATGTACCAGAAGAAATGGTAGTCATAGATGCTGTTATCGACTTGGAAAAGGTCACCATTTTCAATGACTTGGAATCGTTCGACGCTTCGCCGCATCTTTCCATGCATGATTTTGATGCGCTCTCCAATCTAAAATACTTAAAGAAACTAGGTAAACTCAAGAAAATTACCATCATTGGAGTACCCGTAGGGATAACTGAAGAGGAAGCATTTGAAAATATCACCAAAAGAATCAGAGAGGTCGTGAACTAGAGACAAAAAAGCGACCTCGCGAGGCCGCCGTGTTAGATCGATCCATCCTTCTCAACTTCGGCAATGCCAAACAAATGGCAGTAAACCAAATCATCAGTGGCAATAGGAAGCTTGTACCTGTTGAAGGCACGAAATTTCTTGTCGCCAACAGCGATCAGAGCAGAAATCTCGTTGAAGCTCAGAACTTTACCGACAACGGTATCACATTGGCGCACTCGGCCTTTATGCTTCCGCCAGAATGGTCTGACCAAATCTGTAGGCCAATCAGACAGAGTTCGAATGTCAAATCCAGTCTCTTGTGCAAATCGACCAGTCGCTGCCTGATAGCAGTTTACCAACAATCTCGTATCTGGCTCTTCGTTTTGATCGACGCACCTGGTCAATTCATCAGCTTCGAACTGTCTAATTTGGCCCCGCTTTACCCTGAGGTCCAAGCAGAAATATGCGTATCGCAAGAAAAGCAGCTTTCCTGGTATATCAGAAATCAAGTTTCCTTTCTAAAGGCCACAATAATTGGAGCCGATTTATTATCTAAAATTAGGATAGCACCTTAGGCGCTGCATGTGTAGGGACCGTGATTGTGAGGATGATTTTGATCATGAGAATGACCGTGATCGTGAGAATGTGGACCAGCATCTTTCCCCATCCACTTAACTTTCAAGAAATGTGCTCCACAACTCATACAAGGGTCATAAGCACGGATTAACTTCTCTATTTCCATACCGATCTTCTCTTTGGATTCAGTCTCTATGATAGGCTCAACGACGGCTGCCACATCTCTCTCGATATTCACTTGATTTTGTCCTGTTGGAACAATGACTTCCCCATCATGGACGATTCCCTGATCATCAATCACGACCTTGTGATACAAAGTGCCCCTCGGCGCTTCAATAACACCAATACCAGTACCAGCACGCATAGGAACTTTTATGACAGGTTCTGGCTTGAAGACTGTGCTGCTCAAGATCTCTATCGATTCATCGATCGAATGCAAGATCTCTATAGCTTGCGCCAAATTGTTGTGGAAGATATTAGTCGATGGGAATAGCTTCAATGCTTCTGCAGCCGACTTCTTGGTATTCGGATGTAACTTATCTTTAGCTAGATTTATCCTGGCCAATGCTCCAACCATATAGCTCTCACCTTTGTATTTATATGCTGAGGCTTGAGAATATGGAAGCACTGTATGTTCCAAATGGGAGCGGAATTCCTTCTGTTCGTAGACCTCACCTGTATCAGTGATGATCTTTCCACCGATATAGCCGAATGTGTCTTCTGGTATCAATGCCATAAACTTGGTCTTTCTGTCCAAGTGCTGTGAATCCTTAGCAAAAATCTCGATCAAGCGAAGAACGGCCGGTCTGGCAGCTTTCATTTCTTCTATACATTGAGCGGCGCCTTCAGGTGATGGAAATTGTAAGAAACCACCAATGACTGGGAACGTGGCATGGACGCTTCTTCCGGCCACCAACTGCGAGAGATGATTTCCAGCAGACTTCACGTCGAAACCATCATGTAATAGCTGATGCTGCGTAGGGTCGTTATCATCAAAATCGAGAAAGGCGTCTTTATTGAATAGGTCAGGCATGACGAACAAATAGAGATGCAGAGCATGATCACGCGAAACCAAACCGTGCATGGTCAGCTTGCGGAGCAATTTCGTCTGTGGTGTGACTTCGATTCCTAGAGCATCCTCTGCTGCAGCAATAGCAGCCATGACATGAGCGTTGGAACATGTACCGCAGATCCTCGACAAATGGGCTGGAATAGCGGCGATGTTCTTGCCTTTCATAGCTTCGGTGAAGAAACGCTTGTACTCGACGATAGCGAACTTCACATCGGTGACCTTGCCGTCATTCACGGTCACGTCCATTGAGGCGTCACCTTCTATTTTGGTTATGTGGTCTAGCCGTAGGTCGATTCTGTGCATGGTGATTATTAGGGATTAAAGATTATTTATCGGAAGTTTTGAATTCAAATATTAATAAGATCGCAGCTCTTTAACAAGCGCGTTCACCTTCTCCAAAAAGACTTTTGGATCCATGGGGCAACCAGGAATCTCTACATCTACCTTTACCACATCGGAGACTTTCTTTACGTCGGTCAAAGCGCCGAATCTGGTCAGGAGATAATCAATACTGGCTTTTTGTTCTGCCGTAAAATTGTTGCGTTGACCAGCTGGCATGCCGACAATAGCACAGGCACCGACGGCCACAAGCTTCTTGGAACGATTGCGGATATCTTTGAGTTTCTCAACATGTTCTGGTGAAGCCATGGCACCTTCGATAAAAGCGATATCAAATTCATCCATGATATTGTTGGACTTCAAGACGCGAGCGTGGCGAAAATCGAACATTTCTTTCCATTCCTGCCAGTGGTCATTCATGACTTCGGTCATGACGATAGTATTATCCTCACAACATGAGAATGAGAACCAGCCGATCTTGATCTTGGGTAGGTCTGCCATAAAAGTGATTGTATCATAATTATCATGTATAATTAAGGCGTGAGAAAATCCCACGACAGTGTGTTCACAGTCGGCATAGGTGGAGCAGCCGGCGATGGTATCCGGGAATCGGGTTCCACTCTTGGCGCCATCCTGACCGAGCTCGGATATGAGTCGTTCATGTCATTCACCTATCCTTCGCTCATCCGCGGCGGGCACAATTTTGCGCGCATAACTTTCAGCAAAGACAAAGTCTACTCCGATCACGAAGCCTTGGACGTCATGATCGCCTTGAATGAAGAGAGTGTCGTCTTCCATCGAGCCGAGATGGCCGAAAACTCCGTAGTCATGGCGGATACGTTTGAACAAGCCGACCTCGATGTGTTGAAAGACAAAGCTTTGGTAATTCCCATGCAAGCCAAGGCCAAGGAAATAAACGCTCCAGCCATCACCAGAAACTCAATGGCCCTAGGCGCACTCTGTTATCTGCTCGACCTTGATTTTGATCTTATGCAAAAAGTCCTCGGTGATGTGTTCAAGAACAAAATGCCTGAGATGAATATCAAATTGGCCGATGCTGGGTACCAATTGCTCAAAGCCAAGGGATTCAAACATTCGAAAAAGATCCAGCCGAGCCAAGAAAAAAAACAATTCGTCGACGGCAACGAAGCTTTCGGCCGAGGCTTGGTAGCAGCGGGCCTCGACTTCTATGTCGGGTATCCGATGACTCCAGCAACAACCATACTTCAATACCTGGCTGGCGCAGCTCAAAAAGCCGCCCAGTCGCCCGAACGCGAAATCGGTTCGAATCTGCGCGTCATTCAACCTGAAAGCGAACTCTCTGTTATCAATATGGCCCTGGGAATGTCCTATGCCGGCAAGCGCGTGGCTATCGGATCCGCATCCGGCGGCTTCGCATTGATGCAAGAAGCTTTCAGCTGTGCAGGAATGGCCGAATTGCCGCTTGTTGTGGCTGTCTCCCAGAGACAAGCACCGGCTACCGGTTTACCTACATATTCTAGCCAAACTGACCTCCGTTTCGTCATTCATGCCGGTCATGGAGAATTCCCTAGGATCGTCGTCGCACCAGGCGATGGAGAAGAAGCATTCAAGCTTGGCGCAGACGCATTGAACTTAGCCTGGAAGTATCAGTTGCCAGTGATCGTATTGTTGGACAAGATTATTTCAGAACACATCACCTCGTGCGACTTGAAAACAGACGCGATTAAGATCGACCGTGGATTGATATTAACTGCTGCCGATAATTACGGCCGATACCAAATCACTTCTGATGGCATCTCCCCTATAGCATTTCCAGGAACTTCCAATGCCGTAGTCAAAGTGACAAGCTATGAGCATGATCAGAATGGCATTACAGTCGATGATCCGGATGCTACCAAAGCCATGCTCAATAAGCGTTTCGCCAAATCTGACAGATTGAAGAAATCGCTCGGTGACCAAGAGACAGTCAAAGTATATGGAGACCGTCTTAGCAAGGATGTCGTTGTTTTCTGGGGTTCGACTAAAGGACCTGTTTTGGAATCAGCCAGATATCTGAAGAAAAAAGTAAAATTCGTACAAATCGTCTGGCTGGAACCTTTTGACGTCAAACGAGTTGCCAAAGAATTGGCTGGGGTAAGAAGAATAATCAACATCGAATGTAACCACGATGCCCAAATGGCTAATTTGATCAGAGAGAAGACTGGCATCGAGGTGACGGATAAGATATTGAAATTTGATTCGAGGCCATTCGAGCCGGTGGCACTGGCCGAGGAGATCAACAAGTCGCTAGGTGAAGCCTCGCGAGATCTCGCAAGGTGAAACCTCTATGAATTCAATTCCCAACTTATCAACAACCGCAAAGATCACCTGGTGCCCAGGTTGCCCGAATTCGCAGATTCTGGTGGCTTTCAGGCAGACTATTGAAGATATGGTGTCATCCGGCGGCCTTAAGATCGAAAATCTGGTGGCGTGTGCTGGTATCGGATGCCATGGCAAAATTAGCGACTACTTAAACGTTAACACTTTCACCGCTTTGCATGGCCGAGTCATCCCTGTAATGACCGGAATAAAGTGTGCAAATCCAAATTTAACAGTAATAGGCATGAGCGGCGATGGCGATTCATATGATGAAGGATTCGAACACTTGATCCATGCCGCCAGACGTAATTCCGACATAAAGCTTTTCATTCATGACAATCAGCTTTTCGCTTTGACCACCGGCCAAGCTTCGGCTGCAAGCCCCAAAGGATTCAAGGGCAAAACCACACCCGGCGGTAATATTGAAGAACCTTTCGATGCTATCCCTGTACTACTTCAAGCCGGTGCCACCTTCGTCGCCCGCTCCTACGCGGGTGACATCGCCGGCACCAAGCGCGTTATGGAAGCAGCCATCAAACACAAGGGCTTCTCATTCACGGAGATAATCCAGCCATGTATCACCTTCTTCGACACTCGCGACTATTTCAAAGAGCGCGTCTTCTGGCGTACCGGAGAGCCTGCCAGCAATGTCGACGACGCCATGAAGATGTCCCGCAAAGAAGGTGAAAAAGTGCCGCTAGGTGTGTTTTACAACGCGGTGAAGCCGACATTTGAGGAGCAAGTAATACATTAGAACTCTAATCAATTCTCAATGAATCTTTATAATCTTTTCAACCCCCGCTCCATCGCCGTCATCGGCGCATCCAACGACAAAAGTAAGGTCGGTTATGCTTTGGTGTCCAATCTTTTAAGCGGTGCCAAACGGGATATTTACCCCGTAAGCATCACTGAGAAAGAGATCCTCGGCTTGCAAGCGTATCCTTCAGTCAAAAACATTGAAGGTGAAGTGGACTTGGCCTTGATCGCCGTACGTGCAGACAGCGTTCCTTCAATACTTGAAGATTGCGGCGCCAAGAAGATCGGCACGGTGATCGTGATCGCGGCAGGATTCAAAGAGATGGGACCGGCTGGAGCGGAACTCGAAAAGCGCGTGACTGAAATAGCCAAAAAGCATGGCATCACCCTTCTCGGACCGAACTGTTTGGGAACCATCGATGCACATTCAGGATTGAATGCTTCATTTTCTGCCTGTATGCCAAAGAAAGGACGCATCGCATTCCTTTCACAATCAGGCGCTCTTGGAACGGCCGTGCTCGACAAGTCTGCAGCTGAAGGCATAGGCTTCTCCAAATTCATAAGCCTTGGCAATGAAGCGGCTCTCACGGAAATCGAATTCCTGGAATACTTGAAGGACGACAAGGATACCGATTCGATCCTTATGTATGTTGAAAGATTGGCTGATGGAGCGGCATTTATGAAAATAGCGACAGAGATCACTAAGAAAAAACCTATCGTACTCATCAAAGCCGGCCGCGGTGTCCGCGGCCAACAAGCTGTCATGTCACATACAGGCTCTCTGGCGCCAGAAGATGCCATATTCACGTCCGCTTGCAGACAAGCCGGTATCATCGTCGTAGAGTCGATCCGCGAATTCGTTAACATGGCCAAGCTCTTTGAGATCGGGATCACAACGCCATTACAGAATCTCGTCATCCTAACAAACGCCGGCGGTCCGGCCGTCATTACAGCCGATGAAGTTGATCTTTCTAGATCATTGTCGCTCGCCGAGTTGAAGAGCGAGACGAAAGAATCCTTACGGAAAGTCCTGCCGCCCATGGCCGCCGTGAATAATCCAGTGGACATCATAGGCGACGCATTGAGCGCCAGATACTTGGCAGCGCTTAAGATTCTCGTCGACATAAAGGAAGCTGATGCGATAATTACCCTTCTTACACCGCAAATGATGACAGAACCGGAAGCGACAGCCATCATTTTGGCCGATTACAATAAGAAGAAACGTATTATCCCCGTCTTTATCGGCGGCGATTCAGTCGAAAAAGGCATAGCTGCATTACGAGCACGAGGTCTGGTCAATTTCAATTATCCTAAAGATGCTGTTGAGGCGCTGGACAATATGGCGAGAGGAACCAGGAGGAAGGAGGAAGGAGGAAGGAGTAGCAATAACCTGCATGCTTCTGAGTTACAAATGATGCCTTACAAGCAGATGTCTAAAGTCTTCACTGAATTTGATCTGAAATTGTTAGGCATTATGGTGCATGAAAAAACAGACTTGGCCGCAGCTGTCAAAAAATTGGGAGCTGGTCCATATATCATCAAAGCTATGTCAGCTGATGTAGTACATAAGACGGACATGGGCGCAGTCAAATTGAATCTGAAGGATTCCAAAGAATTAGAGACTGCTTGGGACGAGATCACTACTAGCGTAATGACTAAGGATCCAAAAGCAGTCATTGAAGGAATGCTTGTGCAAACTATGTCAGCCGGCAAAGAAGTCATCGTTGGCATGAAGCGTGATTCGACTTTCGGTCCAACAATCCTTTTCGGGCTTGGCGGAATTTTCACTGAAGCGTTGAAAGATACATCACTTCGCGTTGCACCTATATCAAAAGAAACTGCCCTGCAAATGATCCATGAAATCAAAGGTATTGGAATGCTGACAGGCCTGCGTGGCGAAAAGACTTGCGATTTGGAAGCCTTGGCCGAAATCATCGTCAAAATATCAAAGCTAGCTGTGGACCATCCAGAGATCAAAGAGATCGACCTCAATCCTGTGATGATGGGTCCCGAATCGGCGGAAATCGTGGATGCGAGAGCGATGATGTAATTTTAACCCCCAAACACAACTCTGTGTTTGGGGGCAAACCTTGAATATCGCGGCGAGCACTTCTATGTTTTGCGGTTCATCAAATTCTCCTGTTTACAGAAACGAATTATCCTTGAGGACCAGGTCCTCTGACCGGTTCCAGACAGTTTTGCACTTACTGCAACGACTGAAACGGCGAACCCATTTGCAGGCAGGATAATGATCGTCGAAGTTTACGTTGGTGTCATGGAGGGTGAACCAACTTCCACAGTGCGGGCATTTGCCGGCCCAAAATGTTAGGCGGCAGATATACACAACCAACAAGACCAACCCGACGATCAGCAGGGCCAATAGCAACTTATCGCTCATATATTTACATGTACAGTTTGCTCCCAACCTCCCCAAGTTTGTTTTCCGATTTGGGTACCAGAGCAGTTTGTGAGGTGGTAAACCTTTTTCTATTATAGCACGTTTTGATGTCTATAGTCAATGGCTAGTCGTTAATAGCTAACTCACTAGTAACGTCTTCAAATCCACCTTCTCATCCGCCAACTCGGATCTCTTACTTGCGACGTTAATATTTGCAGCGATCAACTTGGAAATAATCCCCATTTCAGCCGTACGGTTGATGAGCGTGGCACCTTCGATCTCTCCATTACGAATGATGATGCGACCATATGAACCAGACTCTGGAGTACCACGTGGAATGATTTCCCTATCAGATCCAGGAGCAGCGTCACCAACAAAGGCCACGGTCAAACCAAATCCTTGAGTAGTATAGAAAGAAACGAACTTGAATGGCTGACGCTGACCAACCATACCGAGTCCAGCCACGCGACCTTGCTCGTGAGCCGAGACCCAATTCCCCATTTGTACATTTTCTTCCAAAAGCAAATCGTTGTATTCGGTGATATCACCAGCTGTCCAGATATCTTTTACGCTCGTCTCCAAAAATTCATTGGAGACAATGCCGCGATTGACCGCAACACCAGACGCTTTCACCCATTCAAGGTGACTGACCGTGCCTATGCCAAAAATAACGATCTCGCAAGGCAACTTTCGTCCATCTTTAAGAGTTACTTCTTTGACAGAGTCTTCTCCACTTATCTCGACGATCTCATTTGAATGAACGATATCGACTCCAACCTTTTTCATAGCATTCTCGATCATGAGCGCTGATGCTTCATCCAGAGTCGGGCTCCAAAAGTACGGATCGCGAAGTATTACCGTAGTCTTGAGTCCTGCCAATTGCATGAGATCGGCCATTTCAAAACCGATGAATCCTCCGCCAACCGTCACAGCATTCTTGGCTGATTTGATACCTTCCATAATTCCCTTTCCATCATCTAGTGATCGCAGATAATGAACACCTTTCTTCTCGGCACCGGGAACAATAGCCTTTCTAGTGGCAGTACCAATAGCGATCAGCAATTTCTCATAAGAAATCGCCCTGCCATCTGCCAGCATGATTTGTTTCTTATTAGAATCAATTCCGGTCACTATTTCGCCTCCCAGAAAAGTAACGTTCTTTTCTTTATACCACTGCTCACCTTTTAGCCAGACTTGATCGAATGGAACTTTGCCCAAGAAGAAGTTGGGCTTGGAAAGCATGACTCGCGAATACAAAAGATACGGCTCGTCGCTGACTATGGCGATCGAACCTGTAGGATCATTGGCACGAATAGTTTCAGCAGCTGTAACGCCAGCTACCCCGCCACCGATTATTAAATACTTGAATGATTGCATACTACTTCGGAAATACTTGCTTACCTTCCTTATCGAACAACAAGATAGCCTTGGTCGGACATGATTCCGCTGACATCATCAGAGTGGCATCATCTACAGAATCGGCACCAGTTACTACAGCCTTGTTCTCACCATCAAGCTCATAAGTCGTTCCGGAAACTGCCAAACAGGAAGCGGCACCTATGCAGAGATCGCGATCAACCACTATTTTACCAATCTTGGAATCTGCGCGATTTCGAGGATATTCTTTTTGATTTGCCATTGTAATTAAAAGTTACATTTTTAATACCACATTTTTTATACCGGGAACTTCTTCCATGAGAAGGCCGCCGATGAGCTTATTATACGTCAAATCAGCCATGGAACAATGTGCACAAGCGCCGCTAATATTGAGCGTTACGACACCCTTTTCTATGCCGATCAAAGCGACATCCCCGCCATGCATTTGGATGTATGGCCGGACCTTCGTAAGGACTGCTTCAACTTTGGTGAGGGTTTGGGAGGGGGACATAAACAAAGTCTACCAGAACCCCGTACAAAACAACAATCAAATTTCAGGCAACATTAAAGGCCGTACGGGTTAATCGTACGGCCTTCACAAAACATCAAGAACATGTGGTTCAGAACCGGTATATCGCGCCTGCGAACAATACGCAATCAACCACTCGGTTGTCACGGACTGTTACGGGGGCATACCAGTTCACCTGCGGAAGAACGAGTGAGAGGTGCTTGGTGATGGCCCAATCCAATTCAGCACTACCTCTTAGTAGCAAGCCATCGTCGCAACCGAATCCGCCATTGTCATAAACAAGCGACACGGAAGTGCTGGCCGTCAGGAGCCCATTGAGCAGTAAGACGCTCTTACTAGCCCCGACACTGTAGAGACTTCCACCGCCATACGGAGTGTTCCGCATTACTGTGTAGTTCTCATACATGAAATTGGCCGTGAACCAGCTAAGATCCTTGGACACCTTTAAGTGACTGTACAAGATATCTTTGGAACCAAGCGTCTGTAGTCCAGGCTCATCGAAGTAGGTTGTGCCCGCATCGATGACAACATCCGCCAAAGGTCCCGACTTCAGACCGAATGTCGAAAGCGGACCTGCCCAACCGAGCCCGAGGTCTTGCTCGGTGCCGAAGTTCTGGTTGTATGGCCCGCTCATGGGCGTCGAGTTCCAAATATCGATGTAAAAACCGTTATGGAATCCGATGAAGATATCGGATTGTACAACTGGCTTGTTATACAGTACGCCGCCACTGCCGAACGCCGAATATTTATTGGCTGCGACGGAGCGAAGGGTGACCGAGGGTGTCCATGGCGAATTGGTGGTCTCCTCGGACTTGGCCGCGGAGATGAGCGCTAATAGAGTTACTAAACTGACAACGAACTTTTTCATCTAACATTCCTTCTTTTGATGGTTTTACCGTGTTACTGTGGTTCTGTACAATTATAGCACTAGTTAGCGTTTGCGTCAAGTATTACTCCCGAACACTCTATTCCCTCCCAAAATACTTCTCCTTATAGAACCTGATCAACTCTTCAACAGCTGGAATGCATTCAGGATAGCCGATACCAACTTTTGTGCGCTTCTGGACGGCTTCCAGGGTAGTGGCGCCTTCAAGAACGGCTTCCTCGATATCAGCTTCAGTCACCTTCGTATTCGGATCTATGACTTTCTCACCATCGACAACTATTCGCGAGATTTGGCCTGTCTTCTTGAACCAATAATTGATGGCGGCCCGCAAAGCCTTGTCGCCGAGAACGGAGCAGTGGATCTTGCGGTCTGGTAGACCGCCAAGACGCTTTAGAATATCTTGAGGACGAATTTGTAAAGCTTTATCTATCTTCATTCCCTTCTTTTCTGTGACCATGACCGAAAGCATGGAAGTAGCGGCAATGGCGCTAGCACATCCAAAAGTCCGCCATTTGAATTCGGTTATGACATCGCGCTTGGGATCGATATTGAGCCAGACGCGCATAACATCGCCACAGGCCGGACTTCCCACTACTCCTTCGGCATCGTAGATGGCTTCCTTGGGATTCTCCCAAAGCAGATTACGCGGATTGAAGAAATGGTCACGGACTTCCTTTGAATATGCCCAGGAACCGCCGACGTGTTTGTTAACAACATCCGGCTTCTTCGGCTTCGATTTAGGTTTTGGTTTTGTTTTGATCGCTTTTGCGGGCATTGTGAATTTCTAATTTTTAATTTCTAATTTTTAATTTCTTCCTAAGGAAATGTGGTGTCTTATTGCCAATGAATGCTCTCGGATCAGATACGGCTTTCCTTTCATCAAGTGACAGATTCAAAGGGGAAATGCTTCTCAAACGCGCAACGATCTTTGGTAAGCATCTCAACACGTAATCGACGTCGGACTTTGTCGTCTCTGCCCCAAGAGTGAATCGAATACTACCATGAACAAACTCGTAAGGATTGCCAAGCGCTGTCAAAACGTAAGATGGCTCGAGGCTTTCGGAATTGCAGGCCGAACCGGTATTTATCATTATGCCCTGTTCGTCTAATTCTAATAGAAGCGACTCGCCTTCTATATCGAGTATTGAAATATTTAGGAAGTTTGGTAAGCGCTTGGTTGGATGACCATTAAGAACAATTTTCTTCACGGACTTCAAAATTCCTATCTGCAATGCGTCGCGTAATTTCTTAACTTTAATCGATCCCGCCTTTTTATAAGCCTCATTCAATTCAATAGCCTTACCAAATCCTACTATAGCTGGCACGTTCTCTGTTCCAGAACGTAACTTACCTTGCTGTCCGCCGCCGTAAATGATCGGCTGCAATTTGACACCACGTTTTACAAACAAACCACCGACGCCTTTAGGTCCACGAAGTTTGTGGGCTGACAAGGTCATGAGATCTACGCCGAGCTTTTCAACATTTACATCAGCGTATGCGGCGGCTTGGCTAGCGTCAGTGTGGAAAAGTGGCAGGGAGCGAGGAGGAAGGAGCGAGGAGGAAGAACTGAGGTGGCGATTTGCGTTCTCCTCCATCCTTCCTGCTTCCTCCTTCCTGCTTCGATATTCTTCAATAATCTTCGATACTTCCTTGATCGGCTGCAGCGTTCCTGTCTCGCTGTCAGCCATAGTAATGGAAACGATGATTGTTTCTTGATTCAAATTCTTCTTAACATCTTCCGGGTTAACCATGCCATTCTTGCCAACAGGAATCTTTACAACTTCGAATCCTTCTTTCTCCAAGGCCGCGCAAACGGACATAATACCTTTATGCTCTAAAGCTGAAATTATGATCCGACCCCTATTCTTGCCATCAAATTTGTGCGCTCTGGCTGCACCAGCTAGGGCCAAGTTATCTGCCTCAGTGGCCGATCCAGTAAAGACGAACTCGTCTGGCCGGCAATGTAAAGCAGCGGCAATTTGGGCCGAGGCATTTTCAATAGCTTGTCTAGCACAACGTCCGGTTTCATACAGATTGGAAGGATTGGCGAAGTCATCGGTAAAATACGGGAGCATCGCTCTGAAGACTCGCTTGTCGAGCGGCGTCGTGGAAGCGTTATCGAAATAGACTTGGCGTTTTTTATTGAAGCGTTGATCCATAAGCGCATATTATCATAGATGACGAGGTCAGGCTTTCTTTTGACAATCGGTATTTTCAGTGTAGATTATTGATTAGATTCGCTGCTTTGAAATGGCACGCTGTGCTGTAGCAACGGTCATAACATTGGAAGCCACCATCAGTGGTAAGAAATATCTGAAATGACAAAACCCATAAATTTTGCGACTGGACACCTTATTGTTAGGCCAAGTACGCATGTCTTCCTAGACTTAAGGAGGCGGTTCCCTGGCGTCGGTCTCGAGAACGAGCGTTGGTACGATATGTCTGAGCTCATTATCTCAGTCAACTCGCATCGATTTCTGAGTGGCGACAAACACCACCTTACGTCAGCCACCTCATCGGTCGACTACCGATCATTCGTGTCCTATTTTCTGGACCGCACTAGTGGCGGCTTCACTTGGATCACTTATGAAAAAGCCTTTCCCGAGCATGGACAAGTGCATTACAAGGAAGATCCGGAATTGATCAAGTTCGTTGATCCGGCAAATGATGTATTTGTGACAAAACAATGGGGCAATCTGGTCCTGGAGCTCGCAGAGTTGGGTGTGAGAGAAGTAATTCGCGCCGATGATACCCTGAGTGGGTGGAAAGGTGCTCTTTGGACCGATCTGAATGTGTCTGTCGAAATACCCAGCAGACAGTCCGACAAGCCGGTTCCGTCGGCACCGATTCAGCCCAACGCTGGCATGAGCACTTTGGAGCAGAACCAGGCGGAAGCACACGGACTGTTCGTTGCCAGAGAAGATGGGTCTTGGTATCCAGAATATTTGGCCAACAAAGGATAGAAACCGTACATTTGCCGATTAATAGTGTCCGAACAAATTCGCCACTGATACCGCCCGAGAAGTTCTCGGGCTTTTTTGTATTAAAATATCTACTAAGTTATACTATACCCATGACCAAAACTCATACCTACCGCGGCATCGTCTGGCTGGATATGCAAAATCCGACAGATGATGAGGTTTCTAATATAGTAAAGCGTTACGACTTGCACCCATTAGTCGGCGAGGAGCTCAAACAGTCCTCTTCTCTGGCAAAAGTCGACTTTTACCCAGAATACATATTGATCGTCCTGACTTTGCCGGTTCGAGTCCGTGTCGGCACAAGCTACGAGATCACCGACCGCGAGATCGATTTCGTCATAGGTAAGAACTTTCTCATCACTTCGCGGACAGATACCATCGAACAGTTGGAATATTTCGGGAAGATCTTCGAAGCCAATGCCATCCTGAACAAGGAAGAAAAGATCGAGCACGCCGGTTTCCTCTTCTATTATATGGTCAAGCGGATATATGCCGGAATGATCGAAGACCTCGAGAACATCAAAGACGCCCTGATGACGGCTGAAGCCAGTATCTTCAAGGGTGATGAGAAACAAATGGTCGAGGTCCTCTCCGGCCTTTCTCGTGAGCTCATAGACATCAAGCAGACCGCCCGCATGCACCACGATATCTGGGAACAAATGGTGGCCTTTGCCGACAAGGATTTCTTCGGCAAGGATTTCGGCTCATATATCCGCGATATACGTGATGAATTCAATATCATCCACGAGCTCATCGGAAATTCTCGTGAATTACTGAATGATCTCCGCGAAACCAACGATTCCCTTTTGAATACCAAGCAGAATGAGATCATAAAGGTCCTCACCTTGGTTTCATTCATCTTCTATCCGCTCACATTTGTGACAGCTGTTTTCACCATTCCGGCCGCCTCTGTGCCGCTAGTCAATCAGTCATACGGATGGCCTGTTATCATGGTCGGCATGGCCATCCTAACCTGCGGCATGTGGTGGTATTTCAAGAAGCGAGGTTGGATATAATCACAAATGGAAATCCAGCTTTACAATACTCTGACTAGGAACAAGGAGACCTTCAAGCCTCTAAAGCAAGGTGAAGTTTCCATATACAATTGCGGACCAACGGTGTATGACACTCCGCATATCGGAAATTACCGGACATTCATCATGAATGATCTTATTAGACGTGTTTTTGAATATAACGATTACAAAGTAGATCAGGTCATGAATATCACCGACGTCGATGACAAAACGATCCGAAGGAGCCGAGAGGAAAAGATACCCCTTAAAGAATTAACTCTAAAATATGAGAAGCTATTCATTGAAGAATCCGAGAAGTTAAATCTGAAAAGACCGGACCATCTGATCCGCGCCACGGAATATATCCCAGCTATGATAGAGCTTGTCGGCACGCTTCTGGCAAACGGCATCGCTTACAAGGCCTCCGATGGTGTTTATGTGAATATTGAAAAGGTCAAAGATTATGGGACTCTCGCCAAACTTGACTTATCGCATGATTCTCACGAAAGGATCGCCAACGATGAATACGACAAAGAGAATGCTCGAGACTTCGCGGTTTGGAAATTCAAGACGCCGGATGATGGCGATGTTTCCTGGGATACCCCGTTCGGTGCTGGACGCCCAGGTTGGCATATCGAGTGTTCAGCCATGGCCATGAATGTCCTTGGACCCACTATCGACATTCACACTGGCGGCATCGATCTCATATTCCCACACCACACCAACGAAATCGCCCAGTCGGAGTCAGCTACCGGCCAGCCGTTCGTCCACTACTGGCTGCATGGTGCCTTTATGACCGTGAGCGATGAAAAAATGGCAAAATCCAAGAAGAATTTCTTGAAATTGGGAGACCTACTCGACGAAACGATTTCTCCTTTGGCATATCGCTACTGGCTCCTGACTGCCCATTACCGCTCACCAGTCAATTTCACATTCGAAGCGGTCCGAGCCGCTCAGACCGCGTTGATTCGCCTACTCCAATTGGTCGGAACATATCCAGAAGGCGGCAAGATAGACTCTTCTTATAAGAATCGCTTCCAAGAATTCATCAATGACGATTTGGATGTGCCGCAAGCGATAGCACTTGCTTGGGAATTAGTTAAGGACTCAAATGTTAGTGAACCTGATAAACGCGCGACTTTGATCGACTTCGACAAAGTATTCGGACTCAAGCTTGACTCGGCACCGAGAATCGAAGAGGAAAAGATCCCTGAGGAAATAGTAGCTTTAGCCGAAGCGCGTGAAGAAGCAAGACAGACGAAGGATTGGAAGAAGGCCGATGCTTTGCGCCACGAGATAGAATCAAGAGGCTTTACGATCAAAGACGAGACTACCGGCTTCAAATTGCGGAGCTCTTGACGCTTCATTGAATGTAGTGTAGTATTGATTTCAGAAGGAGAAACTATGAAGACTATTGTAGCAGATGACGAGGATATGATATGCCATGTTCTGACAGCAATGTTTGAAAGATCTGGCCATAAAGTGATCACGGCAACGACTGCCGAACAGGCTATTGCTGCCTTCGATCGCGAACCGGATACTGACCTGGTATTGACCGATTTTCAAATGGGACCGACTGGGACTGGTCTCGATGTATGCCGCCATGTTAGGGCAACGTCGACTGGGACAAGGTCGTGTCTAATGTCAGGAAAATTATCACCGGACGTAATAAAAGAGGCGTCAGCACTGGGAGTTTCGACTCTAGCAAAGCCGTTTACTCCCCGGGAGCTTCATGAGGCAATCGGCTTCTAATAGCCACCCGCATTCAATTCAGAAGGGATACGAAACTTACGGGATAATACCCATTTTGCGTGGCATGAAATCAGACTTCTGTAGCTTGGTTAAGCTGTAGAAGTGTGATTTGATAGACTGATGTCTACAAAAAAAGAAAATATTGCCCCGAATGTGGGCTTCAGACC
>Ga0209697_10000356_pt1 | contig 74920 bp, 52 predicted proteins | sample AliMusrvi5mmetaG_FD_184115 | JGI IMG/M metagenome (GOLD analysis project Ga0209697, IMG submission 184115) | Freshwater lake bacterial and archeal communities from Alinen Mustajarvi, Finland, to study Microbial Dark Matter (Phase II) - Alinen... | ecosystem: Environmental > Aquatic > Freshwater...
GCCATTTACTGGTAATCGGGGAAGGGCCAGAACGGAAACGACTGGAGGCATTAGCGGGGGGGCTCGGCATCGCTGACCGCGTCCATTTCCTTGGTAATCGTCCGCATGAAGAGGTGGCGCAGTGGATGAATGTGGCGGATGTGCTGTGCCTGACAAGCCACAGTGAGGGATTGCCAAATGTGGTATTGGAGGCATTGGGTTCAGGGTTGCCAGTGGTGGCCACGGATGTGGGGGGCTGCCGGGAATTGTTGGCAGAGAGTTCCGTCTCACGTCTGTGTAAGACGGGCGATGTGGCGGGAATCGCGGACGCAATCAAAGAGGTTCTGTTATTGCATCCTGATCGTCCGGTATTGGCGCAGGAATACGCGAGCCAGGCGTCATGGTCAAGCCAGGCGAAGAAGGTGCTTGAATTAATAGATGAACATCTTTCTCACAATTGATGTGGAGTGTTATTCGGGTGATTATGAGGCCGAAGTCTATGGCGGAGGACTCGGGCTGCCTTTCATTCTTGATGTTTGCCGGCAACATGGAATGCGTGCGACCTTCTTTGTGGAGGCATTGGGGGCCACCCGGTGGGGCGATGCTGGAGTGCGGAGGATTTGCCAGGATCTAAAGGCTCATCAGCAGGATATCCAGCTTCACATTCATCCTTCCGTGGCCGACGAGTTGAAGAAAGGCTTAAACATGGATATGCAGGATAAACAGGATAAACAAATAAATCGGGCTTCCTCAAAATCATCCTGTCCATCAATGTTAAATCCCTCTTCGTTTGATCAAGGCTCCAGTCTGGCGGATTGCTGTGACACGTTTTCTGCGCTGGATGGAGCAATGCAGGAGCATTTGCTGCGGGTCGGAAGAACGATCCTGGAAGGCTGCGGAGCGCCAACGATCTCCGCCTTCCGGGCCGGTGATCTGGCGGCAAACGATGTCACACTACTTGCCATGGAACGGGCCGGCATAAAAATTGGTTCTAATCGGGATCTGGATGGGAAGTGTTCAATCCGGTCGGAATTGAATCATGCCTTTCCGGTGGTAAACGACATATCTGTTCTCAATGGCCAGATTGACTTGCCTGTCACGGTGATGCGAAGTCCCTTTCCCTTTCTGGATGGAAAGGTCAGACATTTTGAGATCAGCGCGTTGGGCGCTGCCGAGATGAGGGATGGGTTGCGGCGGCTGAAAAAGGCGGGTTATGCGACAGCGACCATTCTGACGCATCCGGGAGAGTTCTTTAGGAATGTGAATGGGCGGTATGTGCCAATTCAGAAAAACTGCCGACGGTGGGAGTCACTATTGAAGTTTCTTGCGATTGAGCCGGGTATTGAGGTGAATTGTGTGGGGGAATGTGCTGATATCAGTTTTCCCGAACGGTCGCCTGTGATTCCGAGGTTCAATCCGGTCTTTTCGTTGCTGCGTGTGATTGAGCAAGTCCGGCAGCGTATTTGGGCGCGGAGGCACGGTGTGAGGCCGTAGATATTAAAAAAGCCCGAAGGACGTGTAGCACCGCGCTGTGCGCGGAATGGACACCCCGATCACAGATCGGTGCTACATTGGGGACGAGAGCCTGAAGGACATGTAGCACCGCGCTGTGCGCGGAACGGACATTGTAGAAGAGAGCCCGAAGGACATTGGAATCATGAATATGATCGGCAAACCCAAACGACTCGACTGCCTTTTTCAGAACTATGTGGCGCCAGTTTATTTTATCACCGCAGTGACAGCCGGGCGTCGCCCTCTGCTTGCCTCTGAGGCGATACATGAGGCATTGGGAGCCTATGCAATGGACAACGTGCCAAATGGGAGGACTATGGGACGGTACGTTATCATGCCCGATCATCTGCACTTCTTTGTCCGTCTTGCCCCGGAATCGAAAATCAGTGATTACGTGAGATGGTTGAAGACGGCGATTACACGATGTCTAACCGCCCGGTGTAACCCTGATCTGCAATCCCAGCGCATCCCCGATCCAAGATCTCAATGTAGCACCGATCTGCGATCGGTTGTGCATGAGGGGTTTGTCTGGCAACCAGGCTTTTTTGATCATGTCATGCGATCACGGGAAAGTTATGCGCAGAAATGGGAGTATGTCAGAATGAATCCTGTGCGCGCGGGTTTGGTGGACGCGGCTGATAAATGGCCGTTTCAAGGCGAAATTGAGCGGATTGAAATGTAGGGAACAGCCCCGATCACAGATCGGTGCTACATCAAAATACGCCCGGAGGACATGTAGCACTGCGCTGTGCGCGGCATGGGCAGCCCGATCATAGATCGGTGCTACATTAAGAAAGCCTGAAGGACATGTAGCACCGCGCTGTGCGCGGAATGGCCCCGATCATAGATCGGTGCTAAAGATGAAGGCCATGAGGACAAGGCGGTCATGAAAATTGATTTCTATCCATTGGGTTCGTTGCCAGATGCTGTGGGGGAGGCTTGGGAGCAACAGATTCGGGAACGGTATGGACTGTTGCCCCTGACTCTCAGCATCGATTGGCTCAGGGGCATTACCGCTGATCGGCCTGGTGATGCTGTGATTGCTGTTATGTCCGCCTCAGAGTCGTCCGGGAAAGGGTGGGTTTTGCCTTTGCTTTTGTCCGCCCAGTCCCTTCTTCTTCGCATCGGCCCGGTGAGTTTCGGCCGGCTGACTCTGCCGATCGCGAAGGTATACGGAGGAGATTGCGACCTTGGCTTGATAGAGCAGGGACAACTGCCCGCCCTCCTGACGGCCATCCTGTTGCGAAATCCTGCCCTTCAGGGGGTGATGTTTGATCATGTACCTGAAGGCCCAAAAGCAGTTAACTTAAAGCGTACAGCCCGTAAAGCCGGTTATGGAGTGGGCCAGGTATTCACAGGCATGCCTCATTACCGGTTGCTGTTGCCACCCTCATGTGGAGAATTCAAGGCCATGCGCTCGGGTGACAGTTTAAAGAAGATCAGGAAGCATGAGCGGTTGCTGTCTGAATTGGCTGGGGCACCCTGCCGGTTGATCGAATTTCGTTCGCCGGTGGACTGGGGGCCGTTTAGGGGGGCCTTGGAGCAACTAGCCGCCACTTGTTGGCAGGCCCGTTATCTTGAACATGGTCTGGATATAAAGGAGTTGGGACGGTTGGCGAATCATGGCTGGGTGCGATTATTTGTGCTGGCGGTTGGGGAGAAGTTTGTGGCCTTTGTATCGTGCTATCAGGGGAAGGACTCACTGATTCGCGAGCAGTCAGGGTATGATCCGGAATATGCGAAGTTTTATCCCGGCGAGCTGTTGTTGCATAAGATGGTGGAACGACTTTATGAGACCGAGCGCCCGGCCGTGATTGATTTTGGAGTGGGCGAAGGCTATCACAAGCGGATGGCGGCGAATGAGGTCACCCGGGTTGAGGCCATTCTGCTGCTGCGGGCCGGGATGTTAAACAAGATCAAATGGGGTCTTTATGCAAACTGTAGGGCGGCGGATCAGGGGCTGCGCAGGATTTCCGATTGGCTTAGGGTGAAGAGGTATTTGACACGCTATTTCAAACGGAAGATATGAAGCCCGGAGGACATGTAGCACCGCGCTGTGCGCGGCATGGGCAGCCCGATCATAGATCGGTGCTACATTAAGAAAGCCCGGAGGTCATGTAGCACCGCGCTGTGCGCGGCATGCACAACCCGATCACGGATCGGTGCATTGGAAGAAAGCCCGGAGGTCATGTAGCACCGCGCTGTGCGCGGAACTGGATCGATCTTATGACTAATTTATTCATTACAGTTGATGCCGAAGTTTGTGCCTATGACCCGAAGGTGGACACTCCCGAAACCCAAATCTGGGGCAAGACTGTTGATGGTGCGGCCTACGGCATCGGGTTTATCATGGACGAGCTTGCTGCCCGTGGTTGGACCTGCACCTTCTTCCTCAATGTCTATGACACGAACCTGTGGGGCGAAGATCCCATTGCCGCGATAGCCCGCACCATCATAGCCCGTGGCTTTGATGTTCAGTTGCACACCCATGTTGAAGAGACGGGGCACCTCAAAGGTCTCTCCTCCTTCCCGCTTCCTGACCAGTGCCGCATTCTTCGTCAAGGCGCCGATCTTCTTGAGAAGTGGACAGGCGTCCGGCCCATCTGGCACCGGGCAGGCAACCTTTGCGCCAATCTTGACACCCTTCGCGCCTGTGCGGCGGCGGGTTTTGTCGGGGACAGCTCCTATCTCTACGGCTGGCCCCAATGCGCGGAGCTGGCAAACCGATCACAGATCGGTGCTACATTCCAGAAGAAAGCCCGAAGGACATGTAGCACCGCGCTGTGCGCGGAGTCAGAAGGGCGCCGATCACAGATCGGTGCTACATCAAATGCCAACGCGCGCAATCTCATTCGTCAACTCTACGGCATCCTCGAACTCCCCATAACCACCTTCCGCACATTGCCCCTGCTTCATAACTACCGCCACCTCGATCTCGATGCCTGCACCTATCAGGAATTAATCTCCATTGTCCGACAGGCCGTCCGGCAAGGCCTGCCCCATGTTGTCCTGCTGATGCACAGTTTCTCCTTTGTTCGCAGAACCGACAGAGGTTATGTGGCCAACATGGAAAATGCGTTGAAATTTAAAAGATTTCTCAGTGCAGTAGAGCAAATAAACGGAATTGAGGTTGTTGATTTAAAGGGAACGAATACCCCTCACGCCAACCCTCTCCCGCAAGGGGAGAGGGCTCCCGACCTCTCCTCCGGCCTCCTCCTTACCTATCACCGTGCCTGGGAGCACAGAGGGCGAAGCTGGAAACACAAACTTCTGGTTCTTATCCCCGTGGTATTATTGGTCATGCTTGTCGTAGGAGTTTTGTGTATCCGGATTCATAAAATGTAGTGCAACGAATCATCATGAAAGATGGCAATTATAAAGTTCTGCTGGATGAAAACTGGCATTGGATCGTGCTGGGTTTGCTCAGCATCATTCTGGCCCCTCTGGCTATCCATCGTCTGGTGGCTGACTATTGGTCGGGGAATTATGAGAACGACTTCCTGAACTACTATGATGCAGCAATACGATGGGTAAGTGGTGGAAATCTTTATGCCGCCGAACAGGGCTTTATCTATCCGCCACCGGCGGTGGTGATTTTTGTGCCATTGACGATTTTTTCGTGTCATTCGGCCTATATTGTGTTTTCCGCCCTTTCTTATCTTTTCCTTATAGCGGCGGTAGCGATGATAATGAGCATGTTCAAGCAAAGTGATTATTCTTCTCTCTTTCCATTCAATGGAAAAGGGCTTCAAATCAACTCCCGGCTTTTCTGTCGATCGATGCTGACCTTTTGGATTATCCTTTCACTTGCCCTTGCCCCAACCTTTGAGAATGCCGCCTGGGGGCAGGTCAATACGTTTATCCTTCTGTGTGGTGTCACCTTTTTCTGGCTGTTGGCGCGGGATCGTCCCTTGCTGGCCGGATTGGTGCTGGCCGCAGGCGCCTGGATCAAAGTCTATCCGGCGCTGCTGCTCTGGGTTGTGGTCCTGGGGGTTTGGAGGATTCGCCCGCTCCCGTCAGGGATGCCGACTTTTCAGTTTAGCATGGTGAGGAGGGTGTTTTCAACTCAGTCATTCCGAACCATCAGCGGTTTTGTGCTTGGCCTACTCCTCATCCCACTTCTGTTGCTTCCCTGGCTCACCTCTGGCTCCTATCACGATTTCTTTGCTCAGGTATTGCCCGGGGCTTCCGGTATCATCAAGCCTCGTGTTATGAACCAGTCCCTCATCGGTGCAATGGCCCGGTGGTCGCTTGGCCCGGTTAACACCTTATTGAATACACGGATCCCAATGAGCGCATGGATGGATGCCGCGAACAAAATCCTGCTTGTTACTGTCCTCGCCGGGCTGTGGTGGTGGTGCCGTGGTCGCCAGCCTGACCGGATCCTGCGCGCCAAGGTGCTTATGCTGGCTTGCATACCGGTGTTTTCTCCCTTAGGTTGGTGTTACGTTTATGTGCTGATCTATCCGCTGATTTTTCTGGCGGTCATCACGGCTCAGACTTGGTTGCAGAAGAGCTTCGTGATAGTGGGCGTCCTGGCGTTTACTATACCGGCCCACCATATCATTCCCGGTGCGCAGCATATGCCGCTTCTCGTCCAGCACCTTCTTTATTCCCGTTACCTCCCCGCCACGGTATTGCTGGCGCTGGTTGTTGTATTCATCTCTCCCCGCCAGGAAGATCACGGATCTCGCTGAAAATAAAGTGCGGAGCACTTGTAGTAACCGGTGTCCTCACAGGTAGTGCTGATAAAGATGCCGCTGAGGACAGCGGCTACTACAAAAGGAAATCAGTAGACCCGTGCAGGGCCGCTGGGAAGAAGGCAGTAAATCAAACCGGCGATGGCACGCCGCGTGGGTTGAGCGAGAAGCGACTGCAAATAACACTTCATTGCCATCCCTCGCCTGTGTTCCCGCAAAGTCACAATTCCAAGCCCCGTGTACGCCTCTGTCAGCCGATTCAGAAAAACTGATCGCCAGGACGCCAAGGCGGGATCTTTTAGGTACTGGCGGTTACAGAAAATATTAGCCCGATGAATCCGTTCCCGGCCCGTGGTTGTTTCCATGCCTGGGTGCACACGATACTTGGCCAACCGTTCCGGGATATAGTAAGCGCCCAAGCTGGTTTTGGCGGCAACATAGGTCATGAAGAGATCATAAGAGGGGCCGGATTGAATCTTAAAATCGTCCAGATTCAAGCGGGATTTACACCACATCGTACCCATGGCAAAGGGTATCGCCTGATCAATCAATCCCAGTTTCAGAAATGGATGATGTGCACCGGGGGCAAGTATATCCCGTTTCCAGCGTTTCGTATTATTGGCAGTTTCTGCGATATTTACTTCGCCATGTTCATTCACCAGATAATGGTCACAAAAACTCAGCACAAGGGAGTTATCCTTGAGTAAGGGATGGAGAAGAGTGGCGACGAATTCCGGCTCCAGCAGATCGTCATCATCAAGATTGATTAAGAAATCCCCCTTGGCAGCGCGCCAGGCGTGAAGTTTATTTGCGGCGGCTCCGATATTTGAAGGGTGCTGGATCAATCGCAGTCGATCTTCAGGGAGATGGAATTCCTCTATGATAGGGCGGACGCAATTTGATCCGCCATCCTCTGTAACGATAATTTCGACGTTGGGCCAGGTCTGGCTCAAGGCGCTTGCAAGTGCGTCCTTGAGGTACCGGTCGCGACGATATATGCTGATAACAATGCTTGCCAAGGGATGAGGGGGGGTATCGGACGCGTTTGGGCCGATAGTCAGGTTGGTTTGATTCGCAATCATTGTTGAAGATTACAAGAATCGAAGCTGTTTTGCGAAACGATTATTGAGCGTCAGCCAGGAAGAGAGCTTTATATGATGATAATAGATACCTTTACCTTTTATAACGAGCTGGATCTTCTTGAAGTCAGGCTTACGGAATTATGGGATGTTGTTGATCACTTCGTTCTTGTGGAAGCAACGGTATCCTTTACGGGACATCCGAAACCCCTTCACTATGCGAACAACAGGGCTCGTTTTGAAAAGTTTCAGTCCAAGATAAGGCATATTATCGTTGAAGATATGCCAATGGAGACAGACAATTGGAGCCGTGAACACTGGCAGCGAAATAGCATTTCCAAGGGGCTATGCGACTGTCGTGATGACGACGTCGTTATGATTTCAGATATCGATGAAATACCTGCTGCAGAGGCCATCACGCGTTGTCGGAACCTTCTTACACCCTATGTCATGCAGCAGGGTATGTATTATTACTATTTGAATTTCCGGGGAGGGCAATGGAACGGAACCACGTGTTGGCGCTTTAAAGACCTGGCTCTCCGCACTGTCCAGGAGTTACGGGATTGTAGGGAATCTTTGCCTGTCATAACTGGGGGGGGGTGGCATTTTAGTTTTTTGGGCGGAGTGCCTGCGATTCAAGAGAAAATCTACAACTATTCGCACCAGGAATATAACAAGCCGCGGATTTTGAATGAAAAGAATATTCAGTATTCGATGATAACAGGGCGCGACCTTTTCGGCCGCAGGTTAATGTTCTCGCAAGTTGATGTGGATGAGTTGCCTTGCTTGGTGCGGGCACAACCCGATAAATTTCGACATTTGATGGTGGAGATAAAGGGCGGGGAGCCCCGATTTACTGAAAATTGGTATCCTGAATATCAGTCCCGGAGCCTCAATAAATTAGCCCGAAGAGTGAGGCATCTACATGGAGCGGTTGTCGAGATTGGCTCATGGGAGGGCCGTAGCGCAATCACGCTTGCCAATGCATCGTACCCGACAGAGGTATTTGCGGTGGATACGTGGGGCGGTAATGTAGGTGAATCACCTGATCACCCTTCGGTGGTGGCTGCAACTGAACGGGACGTGTTCATGCAATTTGCCGTTAACATCAATCACATGACCCGTAAAAATGTATTCCCATTCGTGATGACTTCCAGTGAGTTTCTGAGCTGCTTTAAGGCTCCCGTCAAGTTATGTCACATTGATGCTTGCCATGATTACCACAATGTCAAACGTGACATTCAGGGCGTGCTCCGCTATGTAGTGCCCGGCGGGATTCTTTGTGGCGATGATTTTGCGAATGCCCATGCTCGGCGAGCTGATTTGCAGGGGGGCGTCGAGCGTGCTGTCCGGGAACTACTGCCAGGTTTTAGAACAAAGAGAAACTTTTGGTATTGGCAGAAACCCTGCGGTTGGGATTTGAAAACCCGGGTGCGTCGCCTAGCGGCTGGTCTTCCTGATTTCATTGTGAATTCAGGATTTGGCCAAGCCCTGTTGCCACCGGCTCGTTCGGTCACGGCGCAAGATGTCCTGTTGCAGATGGAGTAATTTTGGAGCACAGGATGTAACAGGGTTGATCCAGTGTTGTCTAGCAGGGAATATTTACACCTTTCAGCTTTGCGTTAATTACTGCAGCAATGAGCCAACTTCAATACCGGCCTGAAATTGATGGTTTGAGAACCCTCGCCATCATTCCCGTGATTTTGTTTCATATCAATCGTCAGTGGCTCCAGGGGGGGTTCGCTGGGGTTGATGTTTTTTTTGTAATTTCCGGCTATCTCATCACGTACGTGCTGATGAAGGAGTTGGCCGAACATCGTTTCAGCTTGACTGGCTTTTGGATTCGCAGAATCCGCAGGTTGATGCCCGCACTGACCACTATGGTGCTGGTTACATTGATCGTTGGCCGTTTCGTATTGTTGCCGGCTGAGTGGGGGTTTCTGGGCATCCAGGGGGCCTCTGCGATTCTTTCTGCCGCGAATTTTACTTTCTGGAAGGTAGTGGGAAACTATTGGGGACCGACAGGTGAAGATATGTTCTTGTTACATTCTTGGTCCTTGTCTGTTGAGGAGCAGTTCTATCTGTTTTATCCGGTTATTCTTGCGCTCCTATATCGTTACGCCCGACACCGTATGCGTATGGTTGTTTTCTTGGGGTCGGTTGTGAGTTTTGTTCTTTGCCTTATTGGGTTGACAAGGTTCACAACATTCTCGTTCTACATGTTGCCAATGAGAGGTTGGGAAATGGGGGTGGGTGGGTTACTCGCTATGAGTCATGGAGATGAGGGGGGGCAGAAAACGAGTATCGGGAGTCCGGTTCTTGCCGCCATAGGGGTTCTTGGGATTATATTTTCATATTTCTTAATTTCTGATCAACAGGGGTTTCCGGGGTATCAATCGCTTTTGCCGGTCATGTCGACGCTGTTAGTGATCAGGTACTGTAAAGATAACGACAAATGGGCTGGACGCATCCTTGCCAGTGGTCCGTTCGTCTATATCGGGAAGGCATCTTATTCTTTGTACCTATGGCATTGGCCTGTGCTGGTATTTGTAAGGACTTGCGCAAGGCTCTATGACATCAAGATCTCATTAGGGGAGACCTTGGCGCTTATTGTGCTCTGTTCCGCGGCATCGTATCATCTGGTGGAGAAAATCGGGAAGGCTAGAAACGCATGGCGAGTATACGTGCCGATTCTATTCGCCGGTTGTCTTGCTCTTGCGGCAAACGACTACTACGCGAATTACAATTTTGATTATTCTTCGTTCGGAAAAGTCGAATGGCGTGCGTGTCTGTTCGACGTAACCCCCATTCAACGGCCTTGGCAGGGTGAGGTGAAAAAAAGGATGGAGGGCATTGTGACTCCCCTGCGTGCAGATGAACGATCCAATGCCTTTTCTTCGGGTGGGATCATTCGAAATTATGACGGCAAAACGCCGTCAATCATGGTTCTCGGAGATTCACATGCATTAATGTGGTCGAGTACCATCGATGACGTCTGCCGGGAACTGGGTGTCTCAGTCTCTTTCTTCGCGGCCTTCGGTTCATACGCATTGTTTGACGAACACCCCCGGAGGGCTATGAGCAATATGTTTACTGCCGACCAAAACTATGCATTTGACAAGAGCAGACTCGACTCCCTCCGAGCTTGGAGGCCTAAGGTGGTTATCCTTGTTCAGCGTTGGGACGAGCGAATCGGGGACGAAGAATCACTCCGTGGATTTATCAAATTTCTTGGACGCTATAGTTCTATTGTGCTTCTCGTCGAGCAGCCGCCGGTACTCTATTTTGGGGATAGAAACGCTCTTCAAATCGCTCTTTACCTGCAATCATTTCACAGACAGAAAGATCCCTTGATGGGTATTGGTAATCCGTCCTCCTGGAGCGCCGCCAATGCGATGATTCATCGTCTTGCTCAAGGGAATGACAACTGCGATATCATCAGGGTAAGTGATCTTTATGAATTCCAACCGGGGCGGGTAAGATTCATCGAAGGATCACAACTTGTCTACATTGATGACGATCATCTGTCTGAGTTTGGTGCCCATCTAGCCAAGTCACGGATCAAGTCGTCGATCTCCAAAGCATTGGGAAAACCTGAGGCAGCGATTGCGGAAAAGAATGCCGGGTTTAGGGGATTCTGAAATTTGCAAATCTTTGACATTCTTTACATAAGTGTATGATAGTATGGCTCTTGAAGAACCGGGATGGTTGAGACATCATGCCTCAGATACTTGGAGTTACTCATGAAAATGATGCGAATTTTAACGATTGCTTTTGCCGCCTTGATGTCCGTTGTGCCTGCCTATGCCTTGACCAACATCTGGCCATTTGATGTTTCGGGTCAGTATGTGGTTTCGGATACCAACAGAATTGAGGTTGCCGCCAGCGTGGCGCGTTTGAAATTGCTGTCCACTAGAACACGGCATTCAACAATACAGGATTATACTCAGGCTAATACGGCGAATTCGGGTGTCGCCTTGGGAGCGGACGGGAGTCTGGCGGTCGCCATGTTCGGCAATACTTATGCTGGTGCTGCGCAGTACACGTCGCGGGTGCTGGACGGTGGTGCGGGAAACATTTGGCAGTTGTTGTCGACACGAGTTCTTGATCGGAGTGCGGGCCCCTCAATCTTGGAGATTTCCTCGGCCACGGCTGGTTTGATGGCGCTCTATCACTTTAACAATAATTGGCAGGACGCTATTAGCAGTCAGAATGGCGTGCCTTATGGAGGCCCGGTGTTTACAACCGACGGCAAGTTTGGGGCATATGCCGGATCCTTCGTGCCACCAGCTTACTTGCAGACGGCAAATGCAGCGCTCCTCAATGGACTGCGGAATTGGTCGATTTCTTTCTGGATGAAGCTTAGGAAAATTCCGATCGGTTATGCGGGATACGCGATCTCCCGCGGATCTTCTTATTTTGGGTTACGAGCGGGCGCCTCGGGTTCTGAGCTACAATTCTATCCCGCGATGGGGGTGGTTGTGACAACGCCAACTTTTCTTAAAACCAACCAGTGGTATTTCATCGCCGCTACGGCGGCGGGGGGGGTCGGGCAGAAACAGAGAATTTATGTCAATGGTCAGCTCTATGCGGAGGGGACTGCGAATCCGTATCTCATGGATCCAGTAATTCAAGACGATTTTATTAAAATACCTTCAGATGATGGTTTAGTCGGATATTCTGTAGATGGGACTTTTGATGAAATCGCGATTTTTAATCGGGAGCTGAGTTCAGCTGAGATTCTGGGGATGTACTCGACGGCCTATTCTGTCGGCTTCCAGGTTCGGTCAGGAAGCGCGTTGCCGTTAACGTCTTCTTTCACTGGTCCGGATGGTTCAGTCGGTACTTATTATGGCCCTGACGTTAGCCCGCTTCTTACTGCGGGTAATTTTAATGTGTACGATCAATATGCGCAGTATCGTGCGTTCATGTTGTCTAGCCCTTCCGCGACGCCTAGCATTGATGCCGTGACGTTGATCGGATCGCGTACTGTGACCCTGGACGATAGTTTGGTCGATTTCAGTAGTGGGGACTACACCCTGTCATCGACGAATCTCCCCGCGCAATCTGATACGCCGTATGTGAAGTTAGCTAAACTTGGAAACGGGGGGTATTCAGCAAGTGGAACTTATACATCAAAGATATTCGATCAGGGTTCTTCCACCACGTGGCGCCAGGTGGCGTGGCAAGCATGGAATGAATTGCCGTCTTCGCTTAACGGTTTAGGCGGCTTGTGGCATATGAATGAATCATGGGCTGACTCATCGGGTAATGGTCTCAATGGAACATCCTACGGCGTTTCTTACACCCCTTATGCGAAGTTCGGCTCTGCTTCGGCTGTTTTCAGTGGCGCGGGGGCTTATGTTGATATTGGCCGGGTCAGTGCATCCATTAGTTCAGTCGAACTTTGGTTGAAACCCGATACGCCCAATGGCGGCGTGCTGGATCTCGGGACAGGTGTAGGGGGAATTGCGATTTCAAACAACATGATCGCCGTCTCCTCGGGGGTAGGCGGGACCGCCAAGGTTTATGTAAACAGTCGGGAATCAAGAGCACTCCTGCCTGGTTGGAATCATCTAGTGGTGACATTTACTCCGGCATTGGTTGGCTCGACGGCAACGGTAGGTCGCGTGTCCGGAGCGTACTTCGCCGGGCAAATGGATGAAATGGCGATCTACACTACTCCTCTTTCAGGAGGCGACATCCTCACTCATTTTGTAAACGGCATGCAATCAGTAGCCGGAAGAATCCGTTTTCAATGTCGCGCCGATACAACGATTCCGATGACCACGGCCTTTGTTGGACCCAACGATACAACAAACACGTATTTTATTGATGGGACAGGGGGAGCGCTCCCTCCTTCATTTGATGCGAAGCAATATTTTCAATATCGCACCTTCCTGGAGGGCGATGGGAACGCCTCTCCCATTTTGCGGAGTGTGGCGATCACTTATGGAAGCGGTTTGATAATGTCTAATGCGACGAAGGCTGACTTTATGTTGGGGACGTTTGATGGCGGTACTACGATTTGGAATGGTGACGAAATGCGGTTGCCGAGTGCTTATGCCAGAGGGCCGGTGAATACGGATCCGTTGACGAGCGAGACATTGCTTGGACTTTGGCATATGGATGATGGCGTTTGGGCGTCTGGCAGTACCTCTGTCCGGGATTCGTCGGGAAATGGGAAGCATGGTCTCGTTTCGGGAACTGCTCAAGCCATCACGAATGGCGCGCGTGTGGGGGTCCAGTGCGGTAGTTTTGCTACAAATGGATCGGTGACCGTTACGCTGGGTGATTTCGGAACAAACGATTTATCGGTGAGTTTATGGTTCCAATCCTCGGTGACGAACCGAAGCGGACTGATCAGCAGTTATTCCGGCGCGAGAGTACCTTATTTCGCGCTGGAGCTCAATGGCGATGAGATATCCACAAAACCCGGCATTGTTTCGTTTGTTATTTCCGACGGGGCCAGTGTAAGTGTTGTTGTTGCCAATCGTCCTGCGCTCAATGATGGTCAGTGGCATCATCTCTCTGCGATGCGCTGTCAGAATCAGGCGTTTATTTATGTGGATGGCGTGATGGCGGGGAGTGCTTATCTGGGGTCGGGATTTGGCGGCTTAGGGGGCTCTGCGATTACTTTTGCGAAACATGGTTCGCTGGGCTTCTATTATAGCGGGTATCTTGATGAGGTGGCTATCCATGGGCGGGCGTTGGGTAAAGATGAAATAACGGAGTTGGCGGCGGCAGGTTTCAATACCCACACTCAGGGTTCGTATACGGGGCCCATTCTGGATGCCGGGCAGCCTACGTACTGGGGATCTCTTTCATGGATCACGGATGGGCCGTACGGGCGTCCGCATGATGCCGAGGGGGCATCAATGCTTGGTCTATGGCATTTTGATTCTATCAGCAATGGCTGGACGCAGGGTGCCATCGGAATAGGAAATGACGGGCAGGTGGTGGGCGGCGCCGTGATTGATCCGCAAGGAAAATTCTCAGGCTGCATGCGATTCAGTGGTGCGGTGGGACAGCAGATACGCGTTTCTAACAGCGGGGGGATACTCCAGTCGGCCATTGCGAGTGTCGAGGCTTGGGTAAACTTGGATGATGCGGTGAGTCGGGTGATTTTTGATCTGTCTAGTGGCGGCGTCGGGTATCGACTGGGGACGGATTCGCAGGGGTGCCCGTTCTTCTGGGTAAACGGAACAACTGGTACGGGCACCGACTTGTTACGTGTCGGGCAGTGGAATCATGTTGCGGGAGTATATGACGGTGGGGTTGCGAGGTTGTATGTCAATGGGTCTCTTGTTGCCCGGACTACGGTGTCCGGGTCGGTTGCCAATAGTGCGGATGCCCGGATCGGTTCGGATCAGAGCGGGAACGGGACCGTGGTTGGTCGCATTGATGAGGCGGCCCTTTACAGTCGTGTCCTGACGGGAGAGGAAGTTTTGGATCATTATCGGGCAGGCGCCGTGACTTTGAAATTTCAAGCTCGATCCTGGACGCCCGCCCCTCAAGGTCCCTTTGTCGGGCCCGATGGCACGACAAATACCTATTTTGTGAACTCGTCCGGCAGCAGTTTGCTGGGCGTCACAGGCATTGGCATTAATAATCTCTTTCAATACAAAGCCTTTTTCGGAAGTGAAGATGCCCGGTTGACGCCATGCCTGAAAGGGATTTTTGTTGATGCTTCGGGATATCCCACAGACAATCCCTGGGTGGCACCCGGCGATGGGTTCGGGACTATGTTCCAGGGGAATTTGGTATCCTACTCTCATGTGATGCAAACAAATACTGATGCAGCGGTGCATTACCAGATCTCGGGGAACAATGGGACCAACTGGTATGCATGGGTTAACAGCCAGTGGGCGGATGTGACGATTTATACAAACGCGGTATCCAGTTGGCAGTTCTCCAACACGAAGGATGTAATCAATACGAATATCGGGTCATTTTATGATCAGCTTTATCCAAAAGTCGGTGGCGTTTTCAAGTTCAAAGCGTTCCTGAAATCGGACGCCATCCAACAAGTTGCCTTGGATAGTGTAACCTTGGGTTATGCAGGGGGGCGCATCGTGGTTACCATTCCAAATGGCCAGGAGGTAGGTGACAACGCCTGGTTGATCGGGGTTCCCTACACAGTGCAATGGGTTTCGTCTGGAACGGTGAGCAGTAAGCTCAAATTGGAGTATTCGTTGAGTAGTGGTGCGGCCGGATCGTGGGTGACGATTGCGACGAATGTCGCCAACGTCGCAGGGACCAATAATTATTCGTTCTGGATCACGCCGGGTACTGTCTCTGATTTTTGCAGGGTACGGGTGACGGATATGAATGACGCAACGATTGGTGACTTGTCTGATGCGGACTTCAGTCTTGTGCAACGTTTCCGGATCGTAGCGCCAAACGGTGGCGAAAAATGGTATACCGGAAAAACAAATACGATCCGGTGGGCTTCGTCTCTGAATCTCGGGTTGCTGACTCTTGATTTTGCCGACGATCTGTCTTCTGTGGTCACGAACTTCATTAATGTTGCCTTTGGTGTGGCCAATCAGGCGGGTTCGCCTACGAATCAGTATCTGTGGGCTACCCCACTTGGTAATCCCGGCCTTCTTTCCGAGACCGCCAAAATGCGTATTCGTACGCTGGGGGGGCAGGGTGAAGACTTTTCTGATAACATTTTCACGCTTGCAGGAATTGAAATCACCAACCCGACAGTCGGGTCGGCGGTCAAGCGGAATAGCAGTTTCAATCTGCGCTGGATGTCGGCCGGAGCGGGTGGGGCGGTGGCTCTGGATTTTTCGATGGATAGCGGTGGGTCATGGACTAATGTGGTTCCCTCGATTCCTAATGTGGTGGGGAGTAACACTTATGCGTGGGTGGCCTCCGCGGCACCCACGGATTTGGCTCGATTGCGGTTGCGGTCTTTGTCGGATACCAATGTGGTCGGGGTATCAGCCTTGTTCACCCTGGCGGATATCGATGTTCTTGCGCCTACGGCGGGCACGAACTGGTTGATGAGCACAACCAACGTGGTGAAGTGGGCTTCCGGTGGTGCGGGGAATCAGGTGAACATCTATTACTCGACCAACAATGGTGGTGGGTGGGTACCGATCATCCTGAACTATACCAATGTCAGTGGATATAATTCGTACCAATGGGTAGTTCCCCGTTATCCCGGCGCCCTGTCTCAGGTGAAAGTAGAGTCGGTGCAGGATCCTGTGAACCTCTGGGCGGCATCACCGAATTTTAATATCGCCGGGATTCGTGTTACCAACCCGAACGGGGGTGAAAAATGGGATAAGGATGTGTTGACTACCCTGCAATGGGATTATCAATCCGTCGGCCAGAATGGAACCGTCCAGTTCACCTACGATGGAGGTCTGACCTACACTAATATTGGAGGCCCGGGGTTGGGGCTGAGCGACCGGGCTTATTTGTACACGGCCACGAAACCGACGGTGCGGGCAAAGGTTAAGATCATCGCGGATGATCCCTCGCCGTTTACCAATGTCTTTGATGAGTCGGATGCATATTTTACGGTTGCTGGTATCACCGTCACGACTCCTACCAATGGGGTTTTCTACACGATAGGAAGCACGAATGCCATTGAATGGAATTCAGCGGGTTCAGAAGATCCTTTGAATCAGGCTAGAATTTATTATACGACAACAGGTGCTGACTCCAATCTCATTGCAGTGGTGGGCAATAATCAGGCTTATCCGGGTGCAAATACATTTCAGTGGAATATTCAGCCTGGAGTCATTCCCTCCACCACGGCCCGCATTATCGTTCGATCAGGGGCCTATTCAGGGCGTTCTGATGCCTTTGTATTGCGAGGAATCCGGTTTTCGAATCCAGGTGCGGGGACCATTTTTGACATTGGTGCGAATGCCGCTGTGGCCTGGGTTTATGCCGGACTGGACGCGAGCGCGGTGGGGTATTTGTACCTATCGACGGATGGCGGTAAAACATTCGGGGCAACGGCCATTAATGCAAGTCAGGTTTGGCCTGTGCAAGGGGGTGGGTATCCATGGAAGGTAAGCGCTGATACCGATCCCACTACCAATGCGGTTCTCAAATTCAGGGTCACCAGTTCGTCCAAACCTGAGGATGTCGGGTTTGAGGCGTTGTCCCAACCGTTTGCGATTCGCGGCTTGAGGATGCTTGTGCCCAACGCCGCCTCGGTGTGGTCGTATGGGGAGACCAACAGGGTTCAGTGGTTATCCGCCCTGGCGGGAAGTTATGCAAGCCTGTTCTATTCTCCCGATGGCCTGACCTATGATGTGGCGCGCCCGCTCACACTCAATCAAAGTCTGACAGATGGGACCAACGCGTTTGCATGGAGCATTGACAGCGGACGTCTCCCCTCTACCAACGCCCGCATAAGGGTTGTGTCGGGTTCAATTTCGGCCGATTCGTCCCCCTTTACCCTTCGCGGAATCCGGGTCACAATCCCGTCCGCATCGGATGTCTGGGCGGTGGACGAAACCAATAGGATTTCGTGGACCGCCGTTGGCGCCAGCGGAACCTATACAGTCTCACTCCTCAAGGATGGGGTTACCGTTATCCCTATCGCTGCCGGAGTTACTGATACGTTCTTTGACTGGATTGTGCCGACTAATTCCGTGAGTAGTAATGACATCGTTGTGGTGCAGGATACGGGAGGGCTTCGCGGGCAGTCCGATCAATTCAAAATCGTGGGTGAGCCCACCGTGACTCTGGTTTCTCCAACAGCAGATGAGTTTTGGAAGGTGAGCCAGACGTATACCATCAAGTGGAGCAAGGGCGGAAAGATGTCGAATAATTTCCACATCCAGTACTCAACTTATCCCTATGTGGTCACGAATGAGATCTATAACGGGATTGTTGATTTCGATACCACGAATAATATATTCAGTACTTCCTGGCAGGTTAAGGACAGGTTGGGGGGCACCGTTATCATTGTTCAGAACAATGATCGTGACTCTGTGAAAGCCAGTTCATCGGTATTTTATGTGGTTGGTATGTTCACAGTGGTTGCTCCCAATGGAGGGGAAACCAACCTGTATGCCCTTAAACCGACGACCTTAAGTTGGTTCACGCGTGGCTCGGTGCCTGCCGTCAACCTTTATTACTCAGTCACGCCGTTGCATGAGACGGGTTCGTGGGTTCGGATTAACTCCGCCCCGGTAGCCAATAACGGCGGTGGTTTGGGTGATCAGGTCACTTCTTATGATTGGACGATTGCCAACGTGGAAAGTGATACCGTCCGGATCCGGGTTGAACAGGCGGACCGTCCGGGGGCCTATGATGACTCAGACGCGGATTTTGCCATCCGGTATTATCAGATTATCTGGCATGTGTTTGACGTTGTAACCTCGAATAATCTCAATAGCTTGAACGTGGTGGATAGTAGTGGGTGGTCGCAGGCTGACATGACCTCCCCGATTGTTCATCGTTACCCTTACGGTGTTTTTAACACGGTATGGGGGCGTGAATACTTCTTCAATAACGTGATCTTCAGTTGGACCTCTGAGCCCTCCCGAGTCATTGATGTGCCGTTGTCGCGGTCGTCGGTTGAACCGGATTACGGGGTAATGGCGAATTTCGTATATGATGCGACCAACTCACAGTTTCGTGCCACGTCCTGGTTGCAGAAAACAGGGCGGACGATAATTAATCCCACCAAATGCACAATTAGCGTCTTTGACAGCACGGGGGCTATGGTCATTCAACTGGCCAGCCTTACCCCCGATGCAAACGGGGTTTTCTGGCAGTCCATTCCCAATACTCTTGCCAAGGGGATGGTTTATTTTGCCAAGGTTGAGATCCAATTCTCAGGAGCGACTTATTCGTCCGGGGTAACTTTTAATTTACGCATTCCCACGGATGCGGAACAGGCTCAATTGATGATGAATGCCTTGACGAATATTCAGGGAATTGTGTCGCGTGTAGATACCAATTTGACGGATCTGGCAACCGCCCAGGCGATCTTCAGGGCGAGTGCCGGCGCTAAGCTGGATTCGTTGACAAACTCGGCGGAAGTGATCAAGTCCGGGTTGACCAATCTTGATGTCAAAGTGAGCCTGCTCTCCACACAGGCCCTGGCCCAGTTGAGTGTCTTGACCAATACAATCGGCGTAATTGGGCCCGGGGAGACCAATTTACTCGACTTGGTAAAAACTTTGTCCCAGTCAAGCGGGACACGTGATGCTCGCATTCTAACGCGACCAACCAGTGTTAAACTGGGAAGTAAAGTGGATATTCTTTATCGTTCCGTCACGGGCGTGACCGCTTCCTATCAGGTGTTTAATTCATTGGGGGGAGTCGTGGAAGGATCGCTTCCCATGGGGGGCGGAACGGGTGGCATCTATGAGCAAACGCTGACAGCCGGATGGGGTATTGGCGAGTATAAGATCGTGTGTACAGATATCTCCGGGGCGTCGGACCGGATGATTCTAAAGATTACCGCGTCGGACATCGATGATGTCGCCGGTTCCATGGTCGGGGTAAGCAATCAATTGGCGGGGGTTGAACTCACCCTCGCAACGATGTCGGTCTCGGTGTCCAATATCAATCACAATGTGGGCGTAGTGACCAATGAGCTGGCAGGAATGATCGTCAGCATAGACGCGATGTCCAACGTGATCGGACAGGTGGCGGGACTGACCAATATGGCGAGCTCCGTTTCGGCCATGACAGGGGCTGTGGCGCAAATCACGGTTTTGACGAATATGGGGACGCAGTTGTCTTACCTGACTAATTTGTTGACCCGCATGGGAGGGTTGACCAACCTGACTCCCGAGATGGCATATCTTACCAATGCCGTCACTCAATTGCAGGGACTAACCAATTTGACGCCCCAAATGGCGTATCTGACCAATGTGATTAACCAGGTGACGGCATTAACGAATATGGCCAGTTCGGTGTCAGCCATGACCGGTGCTGTTGCACAAATCAGCGGTTTGACCAACATGGGCTCCCAGTTGGCCTATCTGACTAATGCGGTCGGCTCATTGACGACGTTAACAAATCTAGTGCCACAAATGGCCTATCTGACCAATATCACAGCTTCTACCGCAGCACAGACGCAGTATTTGACGAATCTGCTGACGCAAATGGGCGGGTTGACAAATCTGGCACCCCAGATGAGTTATCTGACCAATGGGGTGGCACAACTGCAGGGGCTGACTAATCTCAATGCCCAGGTTGCCTATCTGACCAATGTGATTAACCAGGTGACGGCATTGACGAATATGGCCAACTCGGTGTCGGCCATGACCGGTGCGGTGGCGCAGATCAGTGGCTTAACGAATATGGGAGCCCAGTTGTCCTATCTGACCAACGCCATGGGCTCTGTGCAGTCGCTGACAAACATGACATCCCAGATGGCGTTCCTCACCAATATGACGGCCAATACAGCCCTGCAGATGCAGAATTTGTCCAATTCGGTGGCACAATTGCAAACTCTGACCAATCTCAATGCGCAGATGGCGTATCTGACCAATGTGATTAATCAAGTGACCGCATTGACGAACATCGCCAGCTCGGTGTCGGCTATGACAGGGGCTGTGGCGCAGATCAGCGGCCTGACAAATATCAGCGCCCAGGTGGCGCAGATGACGAACTCGATCAACCAGATCGCAGGGATGACGAATCTGCCGACCCAGATGAGCTACCTGACAAATGTGATCGGTCAGTTGACCGGCCTGACGAATATCAGCGCCCAGGTCGCTCAGATGACGAACTCCATCGGCCAGATTGCCGGCATGACGAATTTGCCGAGCCAGATGAACTACCTGACGAATGTGATTAGTCAACTGAGCGGCATGACGAACATCGGGGCCCAGGTGGCGCAGATGACGAATTCGATCAACCAGATTGCCGGAATGACGAATCTGCCTGCCCAGATGGATTTCCTGACCAATGTGATTAGCCAATTGAGTGGGATGACGAATATTGGGGTGCAGGTTGGGCAGATGACGAATTCCATCAATCAAATCGCCGGCCTGACTAATCTGTACGGTCAGATGAATTATCTGACCAATGCAGTGGAACAGTTTAGCGTTCTCACTGGAATGGTGTCGCAGGTTTCTGATATTTCGAATTCGCTCGCCCGGTTGTCGGGACTCACAAATATGCCGGCGCAGGTTGGATATCTGACAAATGTGATTAATCAATTGACTGGCCTGACGAATATCAGCGCCCAGGTGGCACAGATGACAAACTCGATCAACCAGGTGGCCGGGATGACGAACCTGCCGACGCAGATGAGTTACCTGACAAATGTGATCAGTCAGTTGACTGGCCTGACGAATATCAGTGCCCAGGTGGCGCAGATGACGAACTCGATCAACCAGGTGGCCGGGATGACGAATCTGCCAACGCAGATGAGTTACCTGACAAATGTGATTGGTCAGCTGACCGGCCTGACGAATATCAGTGCCCAGGTGGCGCAGATGACGAACTCGATCAATCAGGTGGCCGGGATGACGAATCTGCCTACGCAGATGAGTTACCTGACAAATGTGATGGGTCAGCTGACCGGGCTGACGAACATCAATGCCCAGATGGCACAGATTACGAACTCGATCAACCAGGTGGCTAATCTTACGAATCTGGCCGCACAGGTGAGTTACCTGACCAACACCATGGCGCAACTCAGCTTGTTGACGAACATCAGTGCGCAAGTGGCCGAGATGACGAATTCGATTAACCAGATTACCGGGCTAACAAATATCGAGGCTCAGGTGGCAGCGCTAACCAATCTGAATGCCCAGATGGCCTTTTTGACCAATGCCGTAAGCACGTTGGGCAGTCTCTCCAACGATATGGCCGGTGTGGTTGCGGCGATCGGTCAGTTGGGAAGCCTGACGAATATGGGCTCGCAGGTCGCGGTGTTAACCAACTCTATCGGGCAGATTGTGGCGTTGACCAATATGTCCGGCCAGATTAACGGGCTGGCCACCGGGTTGTCCCAGTTGATGGACGCGACAAAAACCATGAGCAACACGCTGGCCTCCTTCACAGGCACCATAGGGTCACTGCAGAATGCCAGTAACAGTTTGAGTACGGTGACGACCATGAATACCAGTCTGGCCAGCATGACCGCCATAAGTTCGAATATCTATACGATGATTGAAGGCGGGCTGGGGACGGCTTCGGATAGTGCGGCGGCGAATACGGTATTTGGGCGGATTGCCGCGATCGAAGACAATGTGACGAAGGTGGGTGGGCAGGCTTCGGCGGCGGCCCAGCGCGCCAGCGGGGCGCGTTCGCAGGCGAACAGCGCGGCCGGTGCGGCGCAACGGATCAAGCAGAATATGGCCTCATCGACCCAGATGGATACGGTGATGACGGATGTTGGCGTCATCCGCAAATCATTGGAGAATGCGCTTGCCAATCTCAAGGCCATCCCCGGTAATTTGAATACGTCGGAAATGATGAAGACGGTTCAAGGTGCCCAGAAGACGATCCAAGAAGTGGCGGAAAGTCGTGGGGTCTCCCTTCCGGGCGGTGCAGAGCCCAAGGGTGAGCCCGGCTCTCTGTCGGATCCCAAGGCCGTGCAGTCCCTGATCAATCAGTTGTCCGAAACCAAGGCGATGATGCAGGCGACCCGCCAGCTTATGGACGAAGCCGTCAACAAACCCGTCGTGGTGGATTGGCTGGAGGGGAGCAAGTAGAAGTGCGGAGTCTGGAGTGCGGAATGGGGAGTGGGAAAACGATTCCGCCTTTCTCGCGAAGCACAGGTGGCAGCCGACGTCCTCGGCGGCTGCAGGGCGATATGGGGACTTTAAATGGACAATGCGTTCGCCGATTCGACAGAGCTCAGGGCAGGGACGTCGAACGCCACCTTGAGCGAATGCGACCTTACCGGAACCATGGACTTCTTCATCATCGCTAATGCCTGGAGTGCGGGGAAGGATAACCCGACGAGCAAGCACCGGATTGCGCTTGAACTGGTGCGGCAGGGACACCGTGTCCTTTGGGTGGAAGGCTCCGGGATGCGTACCCCGAGCGTCGGGTCGTCGCATGACCGGCTGCGGATGGTGAGGAAGGTTGTGGCGGCGTTCCGGGGAGCGAGAGAAGAAGGTCAAAGTTTAAAGTCCAAAGTCAAGAGTCGAGAGTCCAAAGTCGAGAGTCGCAAGGCGAATGGCCTGCTTCATGTTCTCTCCCCGCTCTTTATCCCGCTGCCGCAGTACGAGCTTATCCGCCGCCTGAATGGCCTGATCTGCCGCCTGAGTCTGCGGTTCTGGGGGTGGCGGCTTGGGTTTAAGGATCCGGTGTTGATTAACTATGTGCCCGTGCTGGCGGAGGCGATGCGCGGCTGGCGCCGCATATCGCAGACCTCAGGCCATAGACCTCAGACCATAGACCAGAGCGAAGCACAGGTGGCAGCCGACGTCCCGGCGGCTGCGTGCCTATGTGGGGGCGACAGCGTTCGCCGGGACGGCGAACGCCACCTTGGCGAAACGTCTACGCCACGTCCCCCGCGCGTGGTGTATCACTGCGTTGATCGCTGGGATGCGTTTGCGATGTATGATTCCGCAATGATGGGGGAGATGGATCGAAGGTGTTGCCGATATGCTGATCTGGTGATCGCTTCGGCGGGGGAATTGTATGACCGCTGTAAAGCGATTAATCCCAATACCGTATTAATCCCGCATGGTGTCGATTGGGAACACTTCCGGAGCGCGGCGCCGGAAGTGCAGACCCTCGGCGAGAGCGAAGCACAGGTGGCGGCCGACGTCCCGGCGGCCGTGGAACCGAGTGGATCCGAAAGCGTTCGCCGGGACGTCGAACGCCACCCGGAGGATTTGCTCTGTGGTTTGAAGTCTGTCGTCTCTTCTCGCCCCACCATCGGCTTCTTCGGCCTTCTCTCTGAATGGGTCGACCAGGATCTTTTGCTGAGGTTGGCAAAGGAGTTTTCAGGTACTCTCCCTCTCCCTTCAGGGGAGAGGGTTGGGGTGAGGGTGTCTTCTCCCCGTGCCAAAATTATCCTTATCGGCAAAGCCGATGTAGATGTCACGCGGCTTCAGGGAGTGCCGAATATCCAGTTGCTTGGACCAAAACCCTTCTCCGAATTACCTGCCTACATTGCCGGTTTCACGGTGGGGATTATTCCGTTTGTGGTAAATGACCTGACTCGTTCCGTCAATCCGATCAAGTTGCGGGAAATGTTGTCGGTGGGGTGCCCGGTGGTTTCGACTGATTTGCCGGAGGTGGCGCGGTATGAGGTCGCCCGCGATGCGGGCGACCAGACCAGAGACCACAGACCGCAGACCAAAGACCAAAGAGAAGAAAATACCCCTCACCCCGCTGTTCAGGTCGCCCATAATCATGACGAGTTTGTGGCGATGATCAGTCGGGTGTTAGAGAATCCGTTTTCGCAGGAAGAGCGGAAGGCCGTGAGTGATTCAATGTCAGGCGAGACTTGGACGGCGAAGGTGGGGGAACTTCTGGCGTTGATAACCCATGACGAGGGCGTTTGACAGGCTTTACGCAACGTGCTACATTATGTGCGTCAATCAAAAAGAAAATAAGGTGGCATGATGGAATCGGCGACAATCAGAGAGGTTCAGCATAATCTGGCGGCCTATCTGCGGCGGGTCGAGCAGGGGGAGGATATCGTGATCCGAAGGCGCAATAAGGTTGTGGCGCGCCTGATCCCTGCGGGGGGGTATGATGCCGCGCCCAAGGATCTTGATTGGGGAAAGGTGCGGGAGCGGCGCGAGGCGCTGTGGGGTGGCAAGCTGGTACGCGGCAAACCGGCCTCAGAGATTGTCAGGGAATCACGAGGGGACCGATGAGGGTTTATTATGACACAGGGGTTTTGTTGCCGCTGTATATCGAGGAAGTGTTCAGCAAGGCGGTGACTAAAATCGTGGAAGAACGAGCCGAGCCGATACCGATCAATCTTTTCCATGAGGTCGAATTCGAGAATGCCGTGCGACTGAAAGTGTTCCGTCGTGAATTGACTGCGTCCAAACTGAATGAGGTTCTGGCGGCAAGGGATGAAGATATCCGGGGGGGACGCCTCATCCGTCGTCCGGTGAATTGGCCGCAGGTGTATGAAGCGGCGCGCCGGCTCAGCGAAGCCTCCGCAGTGAAGACAGGTTGCCGGACCTTGGATGTTTTGCATATTGCGGTCGCCGTGAAATGGGGTTGTGAATGGTTTGCCACGGCGGATGAACGGCAGCTGAAAGCCGCCCGAATGGCCGGCTTAAACGTGCTGGAGGTGAGGAGTCCTGTATGAGTATTTTCACCCTGATCCGGTCTGATATACATGCCAAAGCACGTTGGTTGTATGGGGATGACTCTTTTCGCAACCTTGTGAAGGCTCGCCTGACCGACGGAACCACGGCGATGATCCTCTACCGCTGGATGCAGTGGGCGCAGCGCCGCAGGCTTGTTCCTCTCGCAATGGTATTCAACAAACTCAATGTCATGGGCGGCTGTATCATTGGGCGGGGCGCCGACTTCGGCGCAGGGTTCGTTATGGTTCATAGTCTGGGTGTGGTAATCAATACGTCGGTAAAAGGGGGGCGGAACGTAGTGATCGAGCATCAGGTAACCATTGGTGCGGAGAAGGGCATATCACCCGTACTGGGCGATGATGTCTTTATCGGCGCGGGGGCGAAGATTCTTGGAGGCGTTAAAATCGGTAATCACGCCAAGGTTGGCGCCAATGCCGTAGTGGTCGATGATGTGCCCGAAGGCGCCACTGTGGTGGGGATTCCGGCGAAAGAAGTGAGGCGGGGAATCTGAATTCGTGCGCAGCACAGGTGGCAGCCGACGTCCCGGCGGCTGAGGGTCTCTATGGACGAGGAAACGTTCGCCGGGACGTCGAACGCCACCTTTAACTGATAATTATATTATGGTGCTTTTGCTCATACTGGTACTGGGGTTGCTCTTGTACGCCTGGATCGTGTATCCGGCGATGTTGCTGTGGCTGGGAAAGCAGGCCAGTAGGCAGTGGGCAGTTGGCCGTGGGCAGCAGGAAGAGGGGAAGATGCCACACGTTGCGATTCTCTTTTCCGCCCACAATGAGGAGGGGGAAATTCTGCGGCGGCTGGAGAATCTGGCGGCCCTTGATTATCCTGCCGACCGTGTTCAGGTTTTTGTCGGAATCGATGGCGGTACTGACCGTTCCGCCGACATCGCCCTCGCGTGGGCAAAGTCTCATCCAAACGTCCATGTCGTTGTGTCTCCGCAAAATCACGGCAAAACCGCGATGCTGAAGCGGCTGGTTGTGAGTGTAGAGTCGAGAGTTGAGAGTCAACAACAGGTGGCAGCCGACGTCCCGGCGGCTGCAGGGCGGCAAGGGTGCGAATGCATTCGCCGGGACGTCGAATGCCACCCTGAAGGGAAATCCTTTCTTGTCTCTCTGTTGGTCTTCACAGATGCCAACACTTTCTTTGCGCCTGACGCCTTGCGCCATCTTGTGTCGCCATTCGCCGATTCCAAAGTTGGTGGCGTGTGTGGGCGACTGATCTTTCTGGATGAGGCGGGCTCGGAAACCAGGGAGAATCTTTACTGGCGGATGGAGACGCTGCTGAAGACGGCGGAAAGTCGGCTGGACTCCTGCCTGGGTGCCAATGGGGCCATCTATGCGATTCGACCGGAATTGTTTTGGGGTGAAATCCCCGACAGCACCATTATCGACGATTTTGTGATTGGCATAAAGGTGCGTGAGCAGGGATTCCGGATGGTCTATGAACCGCAAGCAATGGCGTTTGAACAGACTCCGGCGCGGATTGCCGATGAATGGCGCCGGCGTGTGCGTATTGGGGCGGGGGCGTTCCAAGCCATGTCCCTTTGTCATGCCTGCCTGTCGCCCCGGTATGGGCGATTTGCCCTCATTTTCTGGTCACATAAGATCTTGCGGTGGTTTACCCCGCACTTGATGCTGCTACTGGCGGCTCTGGCTACGGCAAACCTATTTTGCGGGGCAGGGCGTGGAGTGGTATGGGCGTTAGTGATTCTAAGTGTGGGCGCCGGGTTTGTCCTGTTGGCGGCGATCGGCCGTCTTATGGGCCCGTTATCCCGCCTGAAGGCCTTTGAGTACTTTCTCAGCATGCAGACAGCGTTATTTGCAGGTTTCCTCCGCTATTGCCGCGGTGGCCTGAGGGGGCATTGGGAACGGACGGAGCGGGGGAGGGGGCATGTTTAAAGCAATTGATAAATGGTTGCCGGGCTACCTGCGTTCTGTCTTTTCGCGACCGCGTAAGGCTAAGGGACCCCGTCATCTGATCGTTGCTCTCTGCGACCACTTTGAGCCGTTCCGCGATGGCGTCGATGCCGTCACGGCGCGGCAAACTGTCCGCGATTGGCTGGCAGCCTATCCTGATAGTGTAGACACGTTCCGTGATGCTGACGGCCATCCCCCGCGCCATACATTTTTCTATCCGCAGGAAGAATATGATGAGGCCATTCTTGATGACCTTACCGCCTTTTGCCGGAAAGGTTACGGTGAGGTTGAAATTCACCTTCATCACCGTCACGACACCCCGGAAGGATTCCTGGCCAAGTTGGAATCCTTTCGAGATCTACTGCATGAGAAGCACGGGTTGTTGGGCGAAGAGATCACAGACCCGTGCGAAGCTCCGGTGGCAGCCGACGTCTCGGCGGCTGCAGGGCGACAAGAAAGAGAATGCGTTCGCCGGGACGTCGAACGCCACCTTGGAGAGACAGCCGCTGATGAACCTAGGTCTAATGTCTCTTTTCGGACGCGCTATGCCTTCATCCACGGCAATTGGGCGTTGTGTAACGCCCGGCCGGACGGGGATTGGTGCGGAGTGAATGAGGAGTTGGGTATTCTGGCTGCAACAGGATGTTATGCAGACTTCACGTTTCCCTCCGCCCCCTCGCCAACCCAACCGCGAATGGTCAATGCGATCTATTATGCCCGAGACTTTCAGGGGCGCCCGCGCGGAGCAGATAGGGGCGTGCGGGTACAGACCAAAGGACCCAGACCACAGGCGACAGACCCTCAGGTGGCAGCCGACGTCCCGGCGGCTGCAGGGCGAATAACAGGCGAATGCGTTCGCCGGGACGTCGAACGCCACCATGGCGAGAAAATTCAGGGAATATTCTCTTCTCTTCTCCTCATCACTGGTCCCTTGGCCCTCAATTGGTGCCGGCGCAAGTGGGGGATTTTACCGCGACTGGAGAATGCGGAAATCTCCGGGGCGAATCCGCCCACGGCTGACCGGATCCGGTTATGGGCGCGGCAACAGATCCAGGTGGAAGGCCGTCCCGACTGGACATTTGTGAAACTCCACACGCATGGCTGTATGCCCGCAAACCAGGCGGTTCTTCTGGGGGCGGCGATGCGAGAGGCTCACGCCTTTCTCCAGAAAGAATTTAATGATGGCCAGAACTGGCAACTCCATTATGTGACGGCCAGGGAAATGGCCAATCTGGTAAAAGCCGCCGAGGCAAACCTGCCGGGATCACCCGGGCAATACCGGGATTATCGGGTCGGCCCACCGTCCTTCCGGTCCAGATGAGAGGTGATTAAGTTGCCAAGTTGCTCGCGATAATCCTCATTTTTCGCGAAGCGATTTTTAACCCAGCTCAGTAATTTTTCGTCAAGGGGGGGCTTTGTCCAGAAATTCGTAGATCTCTCCTGTATGCATTTGCATGCTACAATGTGGTACCGTTAATGCGTTGTCAGATCAGGGGGCTGAATAGCGTCAGCTTATATAGATTTTTGGCTTAATAATGAATATAAAGCAAAAAGGGGTAGTTATGTTGAGCATGAATCGAGTCAATGTGCGAAATGCCGTAAGAATGGTTTCATTGGTGGCAATGTTTTTGTTAGGTGCCGTGAGCGCTCAGGCTGCATCGCCGGCGACGGTGCTGATCCAGCCGCGTGCTGTCACACCTGGAAATATCGCAAGTTGGGGACTGACCAATACGACGCAGAAGTCCCATGGCTTGATCAATAATGGCATAGGCCAACCGATTTACCTGGATTTGCTTGTCTCGAAAGCCGCGATCGTTACGAACGTGACTTGGCGTCTGACGGTCCCTACCGGATCCGTGGCAACCAATCTTCTGGTCAGTCCCATCTCGACCAATGTGCTCGCCTATGATATCGGTGATCAGATTGCTTACCAGGTTGCAGACCGGAAAGTTCTTGTTCCTGACGTTGTCGGTTCCACCATCAAGGGCGACTATAAAGTTTATGTGACAGTGTATACGCTGTCGAATGGTGTCACGAGCGCCACGAACACGTTTTATGGTTCAAAATATCAGGGAATGTACGGGGATGATGTCAATCTGGGTTGTGAGACCTGTCATTATCAGTTGCCCACCGACAATACCAACATGGTATGTGTCGCGAAAGTTGCCCAGACCGCGCATGCGACGGCCTTCACGCGGAAGATCAACGGGGAAGCCGGCGCCGGTTTCAAAGTAACCTGTGCCTCCTGCCATGTGCTTGGGTATGATGCGACGGCCTCCTCGACCAATAACGGTTTTGATGACATCATGCTTCAAACAGGCTGGACTTGGCCGACAAATCTCGCGACCGCTGCGGCGACCAACAACTGGAGTCTCATGCCATCCGCCCTCCAGGTTAAGGCGAACATCCAGTGTGAAAGCTGTCATGGTCCCGGACTCCGTCACATGCTGGGCGGGGGCTTGACCAATGCGATTGGTGTCACGGTCAGCGCCGGGGATTGCGGCGCCTGTCACGATAGCCCGACCCATCACATTAAGAATTTTGAATGGGGTCAGTCTCTGCATGGTATGGGGTTGATCGTGAACCGGTCTGGTAACACATTCGGTTCCTGCGGCAGTTGCCATTCTGCTAAGGGCTTTATTGACTTGAATGATCCCGGCTACCGGTTGACCGACAGCACCAAGACCAATTTCGTCCGGGGAACCTATAATGAGGGGATCACCTGTGCGGCTTGCCATGACCCCCACAGTGTAGGGCTGGGCGCTTATCAGCTCCGGAATATTCCTTCCTTTACGATCGCCACCAACTGGACCGTCAATATTGGCGGCGATGGCATTGTCTGTATGAATTGCCACCACGACCGCAATGAGGCTAATGCCAGGATTAATACCGGTTCAGGTAACGCTCCACACCATGGCACGCAGGCGGACATGCTCTTTGGAACCAATGCCTACCAGTATGGTATGAGCATGCCCTCTTCCCGTCACTGGCAAGTCTGTGAAGATACCTGTGTGACCTGTCACATGCAGACCACCCCGACCAATCTCGTCGCCGGTGCGGTTAATAAAGTGGGTGGCCACACCTTCAAGATCAGCTGGAACGGCATTACGACCAACACGCTGTCGAGTGGTAATCCTGTTTATTCCTCCAACACGGTGTATCTGACCGCCGCTTGTGCGCCTTGCCACCAGGGGGTCACCAACTTTAACTTCGGAGGTGAAGACTACGATCAAAACGGTTACGTGCAAGGGGTTCAGCAGGAAATTACCAACATGCTGGTCCAGTTGACCTGGCTGTTGCCTCCCTACAATGGTCAGTATGTCAGCAATAGCTTGATCTTTGTTTCCTCGACCAATGCCGCGGCGATGAAACTGAAGCGGGCTGCCTATAATTACTATTTCGTCTACGAAGACCGAAGCTTGGGTGTGCATAATCCCAAATATGCCGCCGCCCTGCTCCGGGCCTCGATCGATGACCTCAAGGGGGGCATTGACACGGATCATGATGGCATTCCGGATTCGTGGATGATGCAGTACTTTGGCCATCCCACAGGACAAGCCAGTGATAATTCGCTTGCCACGCAAGACCGGGATGGGGATGGTCTCAGCAATCTTCAGGAGTATCATGCCGGTACGAGTCCGAACTCGACGGATACCGATGGCGACGGGTTCTCTGATCTTGTAGAGGTGCAGAGTGGTTCAGATCCCCTGAGCGCGAGTTCGAAGCCAGTGGGCGGCACCAATAGTGTGGTCAAGTTGCCTGCCATAGAGCTTGGTTATCTCCCCGGCACAATGGGTGTGACGCAGCAATTCCAATCGGTTGATTCCCTGGGTGACATTACCAGTACTTGGACCAATATCGGATCTCCCTTCGTCAGCACCAATGGCATGTTCTATAACCTGCAATCGTTGCGTGGCGCATCCAACCGGTTCTTCCGGGTGATAGCTCCGTAAGGATTGTCTTTACGCGGGGCGGAATTGTTTACCAATTGCCGTCCCGCGTCTTTTTTTGGTACAAGAGTTGACATGGGATTGACTCAACGATGAAAAGAGTGACGGTCAGTTGGCAAAGCTTGTCCTCTCTGGTTTCTGCTGGCGTATCACGCCAGTTTTTTCCTTTTCTAGGGCTGCTCGCCGCTATGATCCTGTTTCCCGTGAGCAGTTACTCCGATGACAAGCCTGTCGCACCTTATCAGGTAACGCCCAAGTACGAGGGGCGAATCCGGATGGACTATGACTATCGGGCTGAAGGTAGTTCCCATGATTCAGATCTTTACGGCTACTGGTATGGGAATGGACGTGATCTGGCGAATGGGAAGTTTGATTTTTATGTGTCCGGTCGCGAACATGTCGATCTGGATGGCTCCTCGCAGTATGATGGGACCTATCGCAGTGTGGATGACGCCAAGGGGGTAACTGAAGAACGCCTGTTGCAAGCCTATGGGGATATCCACGACCCCAAAAAGGATGTGAGTCTCCGGTTCGGCCGCCAGTACATTGATATTGCCGACTATCTTCAATTGGATGGGGCCCAAGCCACATTTTTTGAAAATGGACCGCTGGGGGGCCGGATTTATGGAGGTGTCCCTGTCAGTTTTTATACGCCGGTATCCGGTGATGTGGCCGGAGGTGCTTCAGTGGTCGGACGTCCTTGGACGGGAAATCAAACGCGGTTTACCTGGACGGATTATTATGATGACAGCCTTTCGGGTAATGATCAGAACTTCTTTGTTGATCTCCAGCAGGAAGTGACGGATTCCGTGCGGACGCGTGGGCAACTCTCGGTCCTCAATGACAAGTTCCGCATGGTCCAACTGGATGGATCATTCTTCGCGCCGGATGGCAATACCGATCTCCATGTAGGGGGGAGCCGGTGGGGCGAATTTGATGCCAAGACCCGGGCCTATTCCCCCCTCTACAATCAATTCGGCATCCAACAGCCCTATACCTATCTTTACTCGAGGCTGTCGTATGCGATTTCGCCCAAGTGGATGCTCTCGCCCGGTGTGTCGGCCCGGTTGGCGGATAGTGGGAATCAGGAATACAGCAATCGTGACTACCGCGATTATGATGTCACGCTGACCTTTGAGCCCACCAAGGCCGTCAGTTCGTCCCTTTCATTGCAGTATTGGGATGTGGATGGGGGCGATAGCTTTTTGGGGTTGAGTGGCGAAGTCCGTTACCGATACCGAAGAATCTGGGAAGTCAGCGTGGGGTCCGCCTATGTGGATTATACCTACCAGAGCTACTCCGACATCGCTTATTCCATCAATGGGGGCCAGACGGTGTTCCGCCAGGATGGGACCGTTTCGCAAGAGACGCCCTATACGCTTACCTATTTCGTGCGCACAAAGTGGAACGTCACTCGGAAGTTGATTTTGCGATTGCAAGGGGATGTCGAGGATAGAAAAGATGCTGCCGATTTAGCTTTTAGAGGCCGGGGCTCGGTCGAGGTGAGATTTTGAAAAATTTAACGACCAAATTCAGCAAAGAGTTATTTGACAGAATGAACAGAATGTACAAAATGGGATATCAATCCCTAACCTCGTATCATTTTGTTTCATTTTGTAAATTCTGTCGAAAAAATCCCCGGATTAACTTCGTGGCCATTTGTTTATTGGCGGTGATTGCACTGTCTGGCTGTAACAAGGAAAATGATTACAAACTCGCGTTCAGCCACAACCTTCACGTTACTGAGAATGGGATGGCTTGTACGGATTGCCATGGGAAGATGACCGATGGTCGTTTTGCCACTCCCAAGCATGCGGCCTGCAAAGAGTGTCATGAAGACTGGACGGAAGCTAAAAAGATTGATGATACCACCTGCGGGAAATGTCACAAAATCAAGGATCTGCGCGAGTTGTCGCTGGATAAGCCCGAGAAACTGGTCAGTCAAGCGAGCGGTGTTTTTATGCATAGTGCTGCCCTGACGAACCGCTGTGCGGAATGTCATGGTTCGCTTTTGGACAAGAAAGTGACGCGGATACCTGAGATGACGCATGCGGTGAAGGTCCAAATCCGTGAGAAGGCGCATCGATGGGGGCTGGACTGCTCGGCCTGTCATGTGGATATGAATCCGAAGACGCCGCCGCCAAGTCACAATCAGAACTGGACGCGCCGGCATGGGGAATTGGGGACTGCGCCGGATAGTGTCTGTAGTGTTTGTCATCGCGACGAATCCTGCAGGGAATGTCATCAGGTGACCCAGCCTGCCTCTCATAACAATCTCTGGAGGTTGAAGACCCACGGGATCCAGGGGGCGTGGGATCGTGCACGTTGTCAGGTTTGTCATCAACAGGATTTCTGTGATGCCTGTCATGCGGATACACGGCCGCAATCCCATAATGCAGGCTGGGGGCAGAATCACTGCCTGAACTGTCATATCAGCAAGGGCACGGGGTCGGGCTGTTCGGTTTGCCATTCCACGGACATTGCCTCTCATCCCAATCCTCATCCGGCGGGTTGGCGGGATCAGCATTGTAGCACTTGCCATTTGAATTCACCGGACTCGCAGTCGTGTAGCGTTTGTCATGAAGGGGTGATGTCGATTGGGAATCATCCCAATCCCCATCCGGCGGGTTGGCTGGGTCAGCATTGCAATAGTTGCCATCCCGGGTCGCCTGATTCACAACAATGCAGTACCTGTCACGGGGCGATTATAGAGGGACATCCCAGTCCGCACCCTGCCGGTTGGCTCACGCAGCATTGCAATAATTGCCATGCGGGTGCGCCTGACGCGGATAAATGTGCGATCTGCCATGTCGGGGTGACGTCGGTATCCAACCATCCCAATCCGCATTCAGTCGGATGGCGGAACAATCACTGTTTCTCCTGTCATGAGGGAACGCCAGCGGCGGATCAGTGCGCGGTTTGTCATCCGGGTGGGAACAATACGCAGGTTCACAGTGGATTCTGGCCGATATTCCATAACCACATGAATACCAAGAACTGCGGGTTCTGCCATCAGCCTTAGGACAGTGAGCAGCGGGCAGTTGCCAGTAGGCAGTGGACAGAAGATAGATAATCAGTGCCTACTGCCTACTGCTCACTGACTACTGGATATCTAGCTGCATGGCATTGATACCGGCGGTTCCCTTGATAAAAGCCCGCACTGCACTGGAGACAGACAAGGCGATTTCCACGTCGTTCGGGTTCTCCGCCGTTCCCTGGAAAAACGCAAAACGCCCGTTTTCAGATACGGTGATTTCGCTGTCCGAGAATAGGGTGGCGTCGACTGGTGTGAACGACTGAATCGTGGCGTCAACGTTACTCGGTATCCGGACGGACATGGCTACCAGGCCCATTCGCGGTTTGGTGCCTTTCACTCCTTCGCCGGTTGAGACCACTCCGTTAGAGGTCACTCCCTGCGCCGTTAGAGCGGTCGCATTCGGCTTTGCTCCCGTGCCGCCCCCGCCCTGTACCCCGCCAGTTGGAGTTCCAAGCCCCTCAGGGGTTGGGATGCTCGACTTGAAATGCATGACGGCCACCAGTCCCGTGGAAGTCTGGTGAACTTCGGTATTGGTCAAGATCAGATGGGGCTTTTCGGGGTGAGGTGAAGGCGCCGAGGGGTGGCCTGAAACCCCCTCTGATATGGGCTTTGCGGGCATTCGAGAGGGCGTTGGAACCGCAGGGCTGGTTGCCACCGGTTGGGGGTGGAGCGTATTATTCAGAAGCCCGAGGTTCTGTTCACGCAGTTGATTGTAATTTTTTTCCAGGCGGGCCAGATCATTGTGTTGCTTCCATAACAGGAGCATGAGAATCACCGCGCCTGTCAGAGTGAAGCCAAGAATCAAGATCATACGGGGAGATAATTTATTGTTCATAAGGTATTCATATTTGCATTGAACGCAAAGGCTTATCAAGTCCTTTTGGCGCAGGAGATGGGTACGGGATTTGAGAAAAGTATTAAATAACCGAGGAACGTCCTGTTTTTTTACTGTAAAAGGTTACTGAAATTCATTGATGCAGGATGACTTCAATAGTAAAGTTCAAGCCAGTGTCAGGTCGGGCGTGATACTGCTTGGGTAAGCGGAATATCAGGTCCTTCAAGCTGCCATATAAACAGGGAGATCGTATGCGAAATCTTTTGAGTTCATCATTCGGGTTGGGATTGGTTTTGGCGGGTTCTATCGCTCTGAACGGTGTGGCGGCGGATCGGGATGCCTCTTTGTTAGTAGGAACAAAATCTTGTGCGATGTGTCACAAGAAGGCTGAGTCTGGCGACCAGTTCGGTAAGTGGCAGGCAAGTCCTCACTCCAAAGCGTTTGAATTATTGGGCACCCCGGAAGCCAAGGCGGCGGGCGCCAAGGTGGGGGTTGCCGAACCGCAGAAGAGCGGCAAGTGTCTGAAATGCCATTCGACGGCCTACAATTTCACAGAAGAAGTTAAGGCGGATACGACGAAGGTTTTGGTTGAAGATGGTGTTACCTGTGAGTCCTGTCATGGGCCGGGCAAGAATTATAAGGCCAAGGCCACCATGGAAGACCAGAAGAAAGCCATTGAGGGTGGGATGGTCTACCCTGCGACAACCAGTTGCACCCTCTGTCACAACGATCAGTCACCCACTTGGCAGGCCGATAAATATACGACCAAAGACGGTAAGAAAGTCGGCTTTGATCCAGCTCAGGCCTACGAGAAGATCAAACACCCTGATCCTAAAAAGAAGTAAACTGCGTGGGTGAGGCTATTCGATAGGGCAGGGGTGGATAGGAATATCCACCCCTGTTTGATTTTATAGGTGAGGGGCGCACCGCATCTTTCACATAAAGTTGACCCTGATAACTAAAAGAGATTATATTTGTCCTCTTATGAATGATGACTTGGATACGAACGAAACGGTAAAGCCGACAGCAGGAAATCCCGTCACCCGATTGCTGGGATCGCTGGTGTTTGCCCTGACGGTGGTATTGCTGTTGGCGTTGGCCTGTATCGCCGGCACCTTGATTCCGCAAGGGAGCCAGGTGGAATCCTATTTGGCGCAACCGGGTGCACATCCGGTGCTTGAGGTGTTCATGGCGTTGGGTTTGACGCGTGTTTTTTATTCGTGGTGGTTTATTGCGTTGTTGTTTGCCTTGGCCGCCAGTCTGATGGTGTGCACCGGACGACGGTACCGCGCGATCCGGCGAGCCTCAGGGGCCGCTCGGTTGCGGGTGATTGGCTCCTTCATTACTCATGTGAGCTTGCTCCTGATTCTGGCAGGGGGCGTGGTCCGCGTCCTGTGGGGGCAGAAAGGCATGATCCAGTTTCGCGAGGGACAAACGATCAACAGTGCGGAAAGTTCGGAAGGAACGATGCCGCTGCCTTTTTCAATTCGGTTGGTTAAGTTCGAGTTGGAATTCCATAAAAAACCGGCAACGACCGCATCCGCTTCAGTTGATAAGCTAATGGTGGAGTGGACCGAGAAAAAACTGCTGGTTCAATTTCCGATTGAAACGAATGTGGAATATTCCGTGGTGGAACCCGATGCACCGGCCGGCGCCGTCCCTGCGTTCAAAATCAAGGTGCTTCAGTATGTGTCCGACTTCATGATTGATGCCTCGTCAGGCGAAGTGAAGTCCCGATCCGGTGCGCCCAATAATCCAGCGATCCAAGTCGAGGCGGTGGGGGTGGGGGGGACCAATACCCAGTGGGTGTTTGCCCGTTTCCCTGATTTCGGCAGTCATAGCGCAGCAGGTGCGGCATTACCGTTAAATTTCCGCTATTTCTCCGTCCCGGCCGACGAAATGGGCGGGCAGGGCGACATCAAGGCTTTTAAGAGTGCTGTTGAAGTGATTGAGAATGGAAGCGTTGTGGGGACCCGGACGATTGCGGTCAATGCCCCTTTCTCATGGAAAGGCTTTACCTTTTATCAAACCAGTTACAACCCCGACGATCTCACCTGGAGCGCTTTGCAAGTGGTGCGTGATCCCGGGGTGCCTATTGTGTATACCGGTTTTATTCTGATGATGGCAGGGTTAACGTTGGTGTTTTGTGTGGGGCCCTGGCTTGGGGGCCAACGCCGGCAAGCAGGAGGAATTTCATGATGTCGATCTTCAACATGACAACGCTTTTTAATGTGAGTCTTGCGGCTTATTTTTGCGCCATGGTGTGTGCCGTGATTTGTTTGATGTCACGCCGCCGCTTCTTTGATTTGGCCGCCAACGGCCTGATTATGGCCGGGGTATCCGTTCAGACGGTCTACCTGGCCATGCGGTGGGTCGAAGCCGGGCGGGCTCCCTTCAGCAATATGTTTGAATCGCTGGTCCTTTTCGGTTGGACCGTCTCGGTGGTGTATCTCCTGCTTCGTATTCGCAACAAGATCCCCTGGCTGGCGGCCGCTTCCGCGGCGCTCTCCGCCCTGGCGCTGGCGCATGCCAGCACCTATGAGTCGGCGATCCGCCCTTTGATGCCGGCGTTGCAGAGTAATTGGTTGTCGTTTCATGTGATGACCTGCTTTCTGGGATATGGTGCCTTTGCGATATCGGCGGTGGCGGCGGTCGGATTTCTGGTGGTCAGCCGGCAGGCCAGCACGGTTCACGTAGAGACCCGGTTGACGATTGAAGCCATTGTGGCTCAGACCATTTCTTTTGGATTTCTTTTTCTGACCTTGGGGATCCTGACAGGCGCAGTATGGGCCAACTCGGCCTGGGGCACGTATTGGTCCTGGGATCCGAAGGAGACCTGGTCTCTGATCACGTGGTTTATCTATGCCGCGTTTCTCCATTTCAATTTTATGCGTGGCTGGCGTGGACGCCGTGCCGCCTGGATTTCGATCATCGGCTTCTGTTCGGTGTTATTCACCTATTACGGGGTGAATTTCCTGTTGTCGGGTCTACACAGTTACGCGAAGTCATAATATGACAAAATAGAGAGACCGGTTGAAGCCTCTGAAGGTGGCCACCGCCGTCCCGGCGGCGGCATTCAGCGGTGAATGAGGAAATGCGTTCGCCGGGGACGTCGAACGCCACCTCTGTCGGGATTTTGTATTAAATAAAAACGAGGAATGTATTATGAAAAATAAAATAGTAATGGTCTTGGCGGTGATATTGACGGCGGGGCATTCTTCCATGGGCGCCGATATGTGTGCCGCGGCAGCAGGCGGAATGGATACCAAAGCCGCAGCAACCTTTTCAGGTGTTGTTTTGGCGACGACGAATGCCAGCCGGTACACCTATGTCCAAGTCAAGAATGACAAAGGGACGATCTGGGCGGCAGGACCTGTCTTTGATGTCAAGGTGGGCGATCGGGTGTCGGTCCAAGGCGGGATGCCGACCAGGAATTTTACCAGCAAGGTGTTGAACCGGAAATTTGACGAACTCTATCTTGCCGGCTCCATCACGTTGGCTGGAAATGAAGGGGCTTCTGCCGAGGCGGGAAAATTGCCGGCAGGGCATCCCGCACTGTCGGGAAAAATGGCGGCAGCCGAGCAAGCCATTCCTCCCATTCAGAAGCCGGCAGGCGGCAAGACTGTGGCGGAAATCTGGGCGGGCAAAGCGGAGTTGGCGGGCAAGACTGTCATTGTGCGGGCCAAGGTGGTGAAGGTGAGCTCGAATATCCTGGGCATGAACTGGCTGCACCTGCGCGATGGATCAGGGGCTGAAGGCGACAATGACCTGGTGGTGACGACCAAGGATGACGTGCATTCCGGGGATGTCATTACTGTGAGCGGTACGGTTTACACGAACAAGGATTTTGGCTCAGGCTACAAATACGACGTCATTATGGAAGACGCTACGATCATTGGGAAATGATCGCAAGCGTGGGATTCATTTGCGTTTCACAAATACGGGAGTCGCGCTCCGTCGCAGCGTCTCTTTTGGTGGCCGCCGACGTCCCCGGCGGCGGCAGGTCTATAGTGCGGCCAGTACAGGGGCAATGCGTTCGCCAGGGACGTCGAACGCCACCTCGAGCAAAGCACTTGGCGATTCAATCTACAAAGGTGTCTGTTCCGGCACATCCTTCTCCGCCGTCTTTGTTTCCGCATCCAGTGCGTGTTCCTCGTGATACAGGTGTTCCGGCATGCGGCCATCGAGACAGGCCGTATTCAAGGGGTAGACATCCGGGTCAAAGATCACGTGGTAGAAGTGCCATACAATGATGGCCAGTACGGCTAATATCGCCTCGTAGTAATGGATGGTGATGGCCACATCGATGATCCAGCGTGGGGCCCACTCGGTGATGCTCATCTTGAACATAATGATGATCCCGGTCAGTCCCATGATGACGGTGCCCCATACCACGGCCCAATATTCCGCCTTTTCCCCATAGGTGAACCGGGCAAACTCCGGCTTGGGTGCTCTTGGAAAAATCAGATAACGCAGATTGCCAATCACGTCCAGAACATCCTTAGGGCAGGGGAATATGTCCTTAAACAGCTTGCGGCCTTCTTTCGCCCCCATGAGGTAGACGGTGTGGTAGACCGCCAGCATCATCATGACGCCGGCGGCAAAGCGATGCCCGATTCGGCGTACATCTTCACTGGAACCCATCAGGTAATGCAGCCATGAGTCTGGATAGATGAGTGCAAAGCCGGTGATGGCCAAAGCGCTGAAACTGGTGAGAAGAAAGAAATGCTGGACGCGCTGTGAGGTGGTCATGCGGATGACGGTCGGTTCTTTTTTGCGCCGTATCGCCTGGAATTTGCGGCGGAACACCAGGATGTTGTGAACCACCATGCCCCCGATCACCCCCACAATCACCAACAGATAGATGTGGCGGATCCACCAGTTGATGCGGTCCCCGGTGTTTGCCGTGGCTTTTTCGTTAAGATGAATTTTCCCCAGCGAAAAGTTGGCATTGGCTTCCGGGTGGCACTTGCGGCAAGTGTTCATCATATTGTCCTTATTCACCGATGACTTCGGATCGGTGGAGGGAAGCACGTTATGGGCTCCGTGGCAACTGACGCAGTTGGCGCTGCGGTTGGATCCGAGTTTGACCGACATGCCATGGTAACTGGCGAAAAAGGTGGTGACGCGGTCGGTGGACAGATTGTTCCGGGCATTGAATCGTTCCGACGCATGGCATCGGCTGCAGACGTCCTCGGCGACTTTTAACGAAGAGGCGTTTTTGAGATTGGTGATCTGGTGATCCGAATGGCAATCGGTACAGGTCGGTGCATCCCGGACCCCGCGGGCGAGAGCCTTGCCATGGATGCTGTCTTTAAAGACCTCTACAACCTGGGTATGGCACTTGCCGCAAGTGGCCTCCAGATGGTCATGACTGAGCGGTGAAGAAGCCAGCCGGGCGGGGATGATCTCGTGCTTTCCGTGGCAATCGCTACAATTTGCCGCCTGTGGATTGCCCGTCTGCCGCGCGATCCCGTGAGTGCTGGCGGAATAGGACTGGACGGCCTTGACATGACAGGTGATACAAGCAACCGGTTTGGCGGAAAACTTGTCGGGATGAGGGACTTCAGTGATATCGCTATGGCAACTGGTACAGGCGTTGCTGGCATGGCTTGAGGCGGCATATTTGGCAGTATCCACAAACAGATTAACCGTTTTCCCGGCTGCATCTTTTTTAGTGAGTGCTTTGTCCTCATGGCACCCGAAGCAGTCGGAGTTGTCGATGGCAAGGGCGTTTCCTGCCAGTTGTGCCAGGATGATAAATGCCAAGCCCCAGTAGTGGTTAATACGCATCATATTTCCTTATTTGGAGTGCGGCGGCTTGACCTGCGCATGACCCCAAGGAAAAGACGGGACAACTTGATTAATTTGTCATATAACCGTGGGCATGGAAACCATAACCAGTGTCAAAGAGAGACTATCAACCGCTGACAACGTTGTTTTAATAAAGGACTGGCTGTCCGGGAACAAAGACGCGAAACGCGCACAGTTGGCCAGGGATATGTGTGAGCAGTTAGGATTGCGTGATAGGAAAGGCGAGTTGCAGATGTCGAGCGCCTTGAAGGCGTTGCGGGATCTGGAGAAAGAAGGATATTGGGAATTACCTGCGGCAAGGACGCAGAAAAAGTGGCAATGGACGCCGCGACGTCTGGGGCATGAGGTGGCGCATCCCCAAGGCGTTCCGGCGCGGGTTGAACAGATCGCGGGGTTGGAGCTGATCGAGGTGAATGCTTCCAACGAGGAGCATATGCGGATATGGAATGAGTTGATGCTGACCGAGCATCCTCTGCACGACTGCCGGATGGTCGGGCGGCAGTTGCGCTATCTGATTAGTTCGGCGCATGGCTGGCTGGGAGGAATCGGTTTCGGTAGTTCGGCGTTGTATCTGGAAAGCCGGGATCAGTGGATTGGATGGGACGAAAGTCAGCGGTCGCAATATCATGAGCGGGTTATCAACATGACGCGGTATTTGATTCGCCCGAGCGTACAGAGTGCTAACGCTGCGTCGCATATACTGGGGTTGTGCAGCCGGCGCGTGGCAATGGATTTCCAGACCCGTTACGGCGTAGAGCCCTGGCTGATGGAGTCGTTCATCGACCGGGAACAGTACGTGGGCACATGCTATCAAGCCGCGAACTGGGTTTGTGTCGGCCAAACTAAAGGGCGGGGCCGGAACGGGAGCAAGAAGGAAGGCAAGAGCATCAAAGATGTCTATCTGTATCCATTGGTCTCAAACTTCCGGACTCGGATGGGGCTGAGGAAAACAGAAAGCGTCGAGCCGCTCGCCTTGGAAAAGGGCCTTGAATCGGATCAATGGGCGCAACAGGAATTCGGGGGTTGTCAACTTGGGGATGGGCGGTTGACCGCGCAGTTGGTGAAAATTGCCCAGGACAAAGGCCGTCAGCCCAGCGGGTCGTATTCACGTGCCTGTGGAGGGAATCGCCATCAATTAAAAAATTACTACCGGCTCATGAATAATGAACGCGATGAGGTGTCCTGTGACACATTGGCGGCGGGACACCGTGAGCAAACGATCCGGCGGATGGCCAGCGAGAAAGAGGTTCTGATCATCCAGGACACCATGGATCTTAATTATTCCACGCGATCACGGTGCGAGGACCTGGGGCAGATCGGAACGAACCAGATGGGGACCCGATCGAAAGGGTTGAAGATGCATAGCGCCTTGACTGTGAACAACCGCGGCGTGCCCCTGGGTGTGTTGCGGGTTCAGACTTGGGCCCCGCAACCCGCAGACAAGAACACCCATCGGAATGATCTTCCCATAGAAGAAAAAGACTCTTTCCGGTGGTTACAGATCTATCAGGACGCACTCACCGTGGCGGTGCGAATTCCCCAAACCCATGTGATCTGCGTGGGGGATCGCGAGAGCGATATTTTCGAACTTTTTGATGAGCGCCGCAAGCACGGTGGCCGGGTGGATATCCTGGCGCGGGTCCAACATAACCGGTGCCTGGATGGGCAGGAAGAGAAACTCTTTGACTACATCCGGCATGGCGAGGCGGATGGGTCGGTGTCGATTGCTGTGCCTCGACAGCGCGAGAAATCAGGCAAGCCGAGCGAGGCGGGGCGCTCCGCCTTGCCGGCGCGAACCGCCCAAGTGGACGTTCGCTTTCGTGAAGTGACAATCTGTGCCCCACAAACACCACGGCTCAAGGACAAGCAACCCATCCGTCTTTTCATCGTCTCCCTTTTTGAGAACGATCCGCCACCAGGAGCCACTCGTATCGAATGGTTGTTGCTCACGACTATGGAAGTGCATTCACTCAAACAGGCCCTGAAGTGCGTGAAGTGGTATTGCCAGCGTTGGCGTATTGAAGAGTGGCATCGAGTCTTGAAAAGCGGGTGCCGGATCCTGGATCACCAGAATCATTCCGCCGAGGTCCTGGCGCGAACCCTCACTCTTGATGCCGTAATCGCCTGGCGTATCATGGTGTTGGCTCTCCTGGGCCGTGAAATGCCCGAAATGCCATGTACACTCATGTTCAATCCGTTGGAATGCGAAGTGCTCCAGTTGCTCTCGCAAAAAAAAAGCCCATCGCACTCGGTGACGCCATCGTCCTCATTGCCAAACTTGGAGGCTACTTGAACCGCCGGTGCGATGGGCCACCTGGCTTCCAGTCTCTCTGGAGAGGATATGCAAGATTCCATGATATGGTCTATGCGCGTTCGCTCAAGGAGGTATTGACGTGAACACGTTGCGTGAATTTAAGGGACAAGCGCAGGGCTTGACGCCGCTTTTCTCCAGTGCGGCTTGACGCACTGATTCCTGTTTTTGGGCCCGTCAAGCCGGGCCAATTGAAAAGCGGCGTCAAGCCGCCGCACTCCAAATTAATGTAACAGCCGTGTGGTCATGGCGACGGCGATGAGCACCAGCAGGATCAAGCCTGTACCGAAGAACAAATAGCCGAACGTTTTGGCAATTTCCTTCCAGCGGAACCACTCGTCCCGTACGCGGTAATCATCCAGTGTGCCATCCGCCTCCAGGCGATCATACCAGCGCTTGCGCTCGTGCAGCATTTCGGTCTTGGAGATGCGTCCCGAGAAGATGACGGTATCCATGGGGAACTTCTCGATCCGGAAATGGGTGTTGAAGAAGTGGAAGGTAAAGATGAACCCGGCCGCCAGCAACGCCTCGTCGGAGTGAACGATCATGGCGATATTGATAACCCAGCCTGGCATGAATTTGGTAAAGAACAGGGGGAACCACATGATCAAGCCGGAGGCCCCGATCATGGCAACGCCCCAGAAGACGGCGAGGTAGTCGAACTTCTCCCAATAGGTCCAGCGGTCGAATTGCGGGCGGGGTCCCTTGCCGAAAAACCATTTCTGGTGCGCGATAAACTGGCGCCAGTCATCCAGATTCGGAATCATGGAATCGGGGCCAAAAACAATGGACAGGAATTGCTTGATGGTGGGCCGTCCGGTTACTGGATCCAGCAGGTTGCGCCGTCCCCGCCAGCAGGCCCGGATACGGTCCGTCAGGTGCAGGGCGAAATACAGGAACGTGATGATCGCAGCAAAATGATGGAGTGAGCGTGCCACCGGGGCGCCACCCAGAATATTAAAGATCACCTTCGCCCAGTGCGTGTAGTGGAATTTCAGCGGCATTCCCGTGATGACCAGCAGAAGGAAACTGGTGACCACCATGATGTGCAGCATACGCTCAAAAGGGGAGAACCGCGTAAACCACTGGTCGCCCACCTGGGTGCTGATTTTGGCTTCCCGGAAGGTTTTGGAATCATGCAGGAAGAGATAGATGGAACGGAAGAGCCAGAGGAGGGTATGGAATCCGAAAAAGGCAAAGGTGCCCACCAGCAGTCCTGTCATGGCAAGGAAGACGAAATGGAGCAGGGGGTAATGTTTGCGATCCGTGGGATCGGCGTGTGGAACATACTGGGTGAAGTTCGCCGTGGCCCCGGCATGACATTGTCGGCAGGTCTCAACGATATTGTTGGTGGACAACCGGGACTGGGGATTGGATGGCGGCAGGACGTCATGATGTCCATGGCAGTCGTAGCAGGCGGCCACCTGGGGGGCATTATGGGAGGACCCCAGTGCAATGGCCTTGCCGTGATAGGTTTCCAGATAGTTTTCAAGACGATCCTGGTGGCATTTCCCGCAGCGTTGGTCACTGGCGGCTTTGAGAAGCCCCCCCACCTGGGATTCGATCTGGTGGGCGCTGTGGCAGTCGGTGCAGACAGGGCCGCGGGAATCCCCTTTGGCGAGGAGTTGGCCGTGAACGCTTTTCATGTAGGTTGCCTCCACCCCCACGTGACACTTCCCGCAGGTGTCGGCCACATGGGCGTGATTGATCGAGGCGTCGCGATCCACGCTCCGGCGGATATTGTGAACGCCGTGGCAGTCGTTACAGGAGGGGGCCACAATCAGGCCGAGTTTGAGCAAGGCGCGGCCATGGATGCTTTCCATGTACTGGCTGGCGGCTTGTGGGAATTTCATTTTGTATTCAGACGTCAGATTGGTGTTGCTGTGGCAACGCGCGCAGGTTGCCGGCAGGTTTAACTTGAATACCGGAGAATCCCCCTGCTTGACGGGGACAATACGATGAGAACCATGGCAACTGGAGCAGGTGGCTGCACCGGAGGCCCCCATACTTTGACTGACGCCGTGAATACTGGCGGAATATTCCTTGGCGACAACATCATGACAACTCCCGCAGGCGGGGGGCGGGAGTTTTTCGGCATGGGGCAGGTCCTTGATGCCCGCATGACAATCTGTGCAGTTAAGCTGTGCATGAACGGATTTCTTAAGGTCGATTTCCACAATATGAAGGGATTGGGTTTGGCCCATGACCATGCGTGTCAGGGCGGGATCATCGTGACAGACCATGCAATCACTGTTGGAGAGGGTTACGCCATGGGATACCGGGATGAAGCTGAGCCAGGCTAAGAGGAAAAGAACGCCCGGAATCAGAGAGGGGTGGAACCTTTGCCGTGTAACTCGTTTGTAAAATGTTGTGTCCAAAACATCCTCCGTCCGCAATTGTTTACTAAAGCTAAAACTATAAAGGGGCAGGGGTATGGCGTAAACAGGACAAATCTACGCAAAGTAGCATGATCGGCATTTTCTTGGATAATTCTCGAACTTGACTTCCAATGCCCAGTCAATCAAGCTTAATGTATAAATATTATTCAACATGGGGAGCACGAGATATGATACCGATCATCGCAACATTGAGTGAGTGGCACCTTATTCTGGCGTTGATAGTGCTTTTTTTGCTTTTTGGCGGCAAGAAATTACCAGAACTTGCACGGGGAATCGGGGAAGCTATCAAAGAGTTCAAGAAGAGCCAGCGCGATCATGTAGCGACCGACACCCCTCCCTCTTCGACACCTCAGAAGGATCCGGCGACTACGATTGTAACGCCCACTGACGCAACGCTTGACAAGCCTTCGCAAAAGCCGGGTGCCGGTCCTGTTGCAGGTTGATAAGGTGGTTTTTGAAAGAAGCTTGTGTTCAGATTGCTGCCTAGTCTAGTCGAATGGTTTATGCGGCAGGCGCCGGACACGGCTGATGCTGACCACTCGGTTGACCAAGAACCTCAGCAAGCCAGGGACGATCATAAACCTTTCGTTGAGCACTTGGAGGATTTGCGACGCACGTTGATCCGGATAGCGGTGGCCTGGTTTGTCGGTTTCAATGTGTGTTTGATTTTTGCCAACCGGCTTTTCGCTTTCCTGATCGCGCCCCTCAGTAGGGTTATGCCCAATCCGGAAAGTTGTCTTCAGAGCCTCAATGTAACTGACTCATTTGTGTTGGCCGTGAAACTGTCAGCCTATGGGGGCTTGATTCTCACGCTCCCCCTGATTTTGTATTTCATTGCCGGGTTTATTCTGCCCGCGCTCAAACCGAAGGAGCGATCAGCGATTGTGCCGGCCTTCCTGATTGGGACAGTATTGTTTGTTGTGGGGGCGGCCGCCTGCTACTACGCCATGGTCCCGCAGACCTTAAAAGCCTTCATCAAGTATAGCGAATGGCTGGGTATCAAGCCGCAGTGGACGGTGTCGAGTTACATCGGGTTTGTCACCCAGTTCATGCTCTCTATGGGCGTCACTTTTGAGGTGCCGCTGGTCATTTTGATTCTCGTGCGACTGGGTGTTGTCAGCGCCGCCACAGTAACTCGTAGCAGGAGAATCATGATTGCTGTGGCCGTGGTTTTGGCGGCTGTTTTGGCGCCGCCGGATCCCCTTTCCATGGTGGTCATGGCCATTCCGTTGATCATTATGTTTGAGATCACGGCGCGGTTGGCGGGATTGGTGGAAGTTAAGTCCGGCAGTGACTCCGGGAAGCATTAATGGTATTCAACTCTACTTTTCTGATCTTAATTATTCATTTTACAACAATCAATGCGCTCCTCTATTCTTCCGGCCTTTTGAGGTAATGGACTGTTTGTGCATATTGTTAAGGAGTCGGCTTTTATGAACACGAAGAGGTTTTCTGGATTGATGCGGAACTGGATAAGTATGTTTGGCATACTGATGGGTGCCTTTACCCTGATGGGAGGACTCATCATGGTTATTATCGACATGACCCAGAAGAATCTCTCCGCCTATTTTGGATTGGTCTGTTATATGCTGATCCCTTTCCTGGCTGGGGGTTGCGTGGCGGTAGTGATATTAGGGATGATCCTGACCCATTTACGAAACAAACGGCAGGGGTATGCTTCAAAAATGCCGGTCATAGACTTGGGTGATCAAAGAACGATTATCCGGATTGCCATATTTATTTTATGTGCGTCGGTATTTACGGTTGGGGGCGTTGTGGTGGCTTATCGCGCTTATCATTTTACGGAGTCTGTTCAGTTTTGTGGCGCTGTTTGCCACACGGTGATGAAGCCGGAATACACCGCGTTCAAGCAGTCGCCCCATGCCAACTCGGCTTGTGCCGAGTGTCATATCGGGTCCGGCGCTGAATGGTTTGTCAAAGCCAAGATCTCCGGTCTGTATCAGGTTTATTCGGTCCTTTTGAATAAATATCACCGGCCGATCGAAACACCGGTTCAGAGCCTGCGTCCGGCCAAGGATACCTGTCTGGCATGTCATTGGCCTTCGAAATTCTTTGGCGCCGTGCTGCGAACGTGGACGCATTATGGTTCGGATGAGAAAAACTCCCCATGGACGATCAAGATGCTCCTTAAAATCGGCGGCGGGAATCCTGCCCAGGGCCAGATCCGGGGTATTCATTGGCACATGGAAGGCGTAAATACGGTCGAGTATGTCGCCACGGACCGTAAACGTATGGTGATTCCCTGGGTACAGGTGACGGATCAGGCGGGGAAGGTGACGGTCTATCGGACCGAGGACAAGAAGCTCCGGATTTCGGATGCACAGGCCGCTGCGTTGTCCAAACGGAGTATGGATTGTATGGATTGCCATAATCGGCCGGCCCATACCTACCGTTCCCCTAATGAGTTATTGGATCTGGCGATGTCGGCTGGCCGGTTGGACAGCTCGATGCCCTCTTTGAAGGCGACTACGGCCAAACTGTTGGCTGCTTCCTATAAAACGGAGGCCGAGGCCATGACGGCGATCGATCACGAATTGCGTGTCAAATATCCGGGCGATGCCCGGGTTGATACCGCCATCCGCGAGGTTCAGACCCTCTATAGCGGCAATTTCTTCCCCGAGATGAAGGTCCGATGGGATGAATACCCGAATCACATCGGGCATAAAATTACCGCAGGGTGTTTCCGCTGCCACGATGGGGAACACGTCAGTGATTCCGGAAAGCGCATTTCCAAGGATTGTAACACCTGCCACACCATTCTGGCGCAAGGACCTGGCAAAGAGTTGGCGGAGTTCGCTTCCGCCGGGTTGGAATTCAAGCATCCCGAGGATATCGGGGATGATTGGAAGTCCGCCCGTTGCGACACCTGCCACACAGGAAGCCCCTGAACTTTGGACTTTGGACTTTTTCACTTTCGACTCTTGAATTACCCATGGGTTCAGGAGTAATATAGTCCCATTTAAGGAGCCTGATTTGGACCGAGAATTTATAGTCTCTATTCTAGGGGTGGGTTGCTACGCAGTCGCTTCATTTTTGGCGGTTGCTTCGCTGCTCGGTTTCAGGCCTAAGGGAGAGCGGGTTGCGATTACCCTCATGACGGTGGGTGGATTGATCCTGACCGGGGTGCTGGTATTCCGGGGGGTAGGGTTTACCTCTCTGCCTGCTTTCAACCGTTTTGATGCCCTGACCGCCTATGCGTTGGCCCTTAGTGGCGCGTATGGGTTTTGGTCTGCCTACCGCTATACACGAGGGATTGCCGGGATTGTGATCCCTTACGCCACCCTTCTGCTGCTCTGTGGGATTTCGGCGCTCAAGTTGAATGGCGGTGATCCAGCGCCCCTCCAGGGGCCCGGCATGATATTTCATGTGGCTACGGCCTATGCCGCGTTTGGTGTGTTTTCCCTGGCCAGTATCAGTGCGGTGGCCTATTTGATTCAAGACAGCAATCTCAAGCACAAGCGTCTGGGTGTGGTGTGGGAACGGCTTCCTTCGCTCGAAACCTTGGATCATCTTATGAGCCGGTTGGTCGGGGTTGCTTTTCTTTTGCTCACGGTATCCATTATTGCGGGCGTCATTTTGATACGCAGTATGGGTGGCGGCGAAGAGTGGATTCTGGATCCAAAGGTGCTTGCCACGGCCATTTTGTGGGTGTTGTTGGCGGTCTTTGTCCACTTGCGGGCAAGTTCCGATCGGCATGGCAGCGGGATTGCCCTCGTGGCGGTTTTCGGTCTGGGCTGTCTGTTGTTTGCCTTTATGGGAGTGCATCTGATTGCGCCCTCCTTACATTCATTTATTCAGATGCGCCCGATGGTGGGTGGGCCATGAAGTTGGCGGTCATTGGAATCAGTTACCACACGGCTCCGGTGGACGTGCGCGAGAAGGCTTCCGTACGGTCGGGGGAAGTGCCCGCCTTATTGCAACGGATCAAGGCGCAATTCCCGAGTTCTGAACTTGTCCTGGTTTCGACCTGCAATCGCACCGAATTGTACACAGTCGGCATCGATGTGAACGCCGACAAGCATCGGCTGTTTCAAATCCTGCTCAAAGGGGATGAGCATTTCCGGGCAGACGAATTGGAACAGCATTTTTACGTCAAGAGTGATCTGGAGGCTGCTGAACACATGCTGGCGGTGGCCTCCAGCCTGGATGCCATGGTGGTAGGGGAGTCCGAGATTCTCGGTCAGGTCAAGCAGGCCCTTGGCATTGCGGATGAAGCCGGGATGGTGGGCAAGGTGTTGCACACGCTTTTCCAGCGGGCATTCAAGACCGCCAAGCGGATTCATTCGGAGACGGACATCTGCCGTGGGCGGGTCTCCGTCAGTTCGCTTGCCGTGGAGTTTGCCGAAAAAGTTTTTGATGATCTCAGTACCAAGACCGTCATGCTTGTCGGGGCCGGCGAAACCGCGGAGTTGGCACTAAAAAGCCTCATGGATCGCGGCGCCAGGGATGTTCTGGTTCTCAACCGGTCGCATGGACGCGGTCAGGATCTGGCCGAGCGGTGCGGCGGGCGGGCCATTCAGTTTGATCTCTTGGACGACTATCTGGCCCGTGCTGACATTGTAATCAGTTCAACCAGTGCGCCGCATCTGGTAATCCATGCCGCGGCCGTCCAACGCGCCATAGATATCCGCCGTGGCAAGCCGATGCTGATGGTGGATATTGCCGTTCCGCGTGATATTGACCCGGCCGCCGCCCATATAAAGAATGTCTATGTCTACTCAATTGACGATTTGCAACTTATTGCGGCCGAGAATATTGCCAAACGACGCGAGGCCGTTGAGCAGGCGTGGTCCATTGTCCGGCAGGGGGTGGCGGAGATCTCGGAGCATTTTGAAGGCGGAGGCCTGCGTGAGGTGTTGCAAAAGTTTGACGAGATGGGGCGCGAGGTCTGCGAGACGGCGCTGAAGCGGACGCTGGCCAAAGAGCGGTTGGCGGGCTTGCCGGAGCCGAGTCGCGAGGAAATACGTGAATTGGCCCGTAAGATTGTTGGAAAGATGCTGGCGGAGCCGCGCGAAGCCCTCAAGCGGGCGGCGAAAAACGGTGAGCTGGAAGGGTATGTGCGGGTGGTGAATGATCTGTTCGGATTCGATAGGAAGGATTTAAAGAAATGATTGGAATATCCAAACTTTATTGCGGTACGGTGGAAGCCTCTGATCCTCTGCGGTATGGCCGCCTTTCAAAGGATTTGCCGTCGCATCTGCTCCAGTTTTCGGCTGACAAAAAACCCGTAGTCGTCTGGAATGTCGGACGGCGCTGTAACCTCCGGTGTGTTCATTGCTATTCCCAGTCGCGGGACCAGAACTACCCTAATGAGTTGTCGAATGAGGCGGGAAAAAGCCTGCTGGCGGACTTGGCCGATTTCGGTGCGCCTGTGATTTTGTTCTCCGGGGGCGAACCGTTGATGCGGCCGGACATCTTTGAACTGATCCAATTTGCCACCAGCCGGAAAATGCGGGCCGTCGTTTCCACGAACGGGACTCTGATCACCCCGGAAATCGCCGGCCGCCTGAAGGAGGCCGGGCTGTCCTATGTGGGCATCAGTCTGGACGGGATGGAGGCCACGAATGACCGGTTCCGCGGTGTCAAAGGGGCGTTTCGCATGGCGATGGATGGCGTGCAGAATTGCTTGAAAACCGGAGTCAAAGTAGGACTCCGGTTCACCATGACCCGTGAGAACTTCCGTGATGTGGGCGCGGTGCTTGACCTGATCGAGAAGGAGGGGATTCCCCGCGTCTGCTTTTATCATCTGGTTTATGCCGGGCGCGGGACCAAGCTGATTCATGAGGCGCGGATGTCCCACGAGGAAACACGAAGCACGGTCGATCTGATCATGAATCGCACGAGGGATTTTCATAACCGGGGCAAGAAGATCGAGGTGCTTACTGTGGATAACCACACGGATGGGCCTTATCTCTATTTGCGGCTTCTCCAGGAAGATCCCGCCCGTGCCGCAGAGGTCCTGAACCTGCTCAAGATGAATGGCGGGAATAGCAGCGGAACCGGCATCGGGTGCGTGAGTTGGGATGGTTCGGTGCATCCGGATCAGTTCTGGCGTCACTATTCCTTTGGCAATGTCACTCAAAAGCCTTTCAGTAAGATCTGGACGGACACATCCGAGCCCCTGATGGGCAAACTGCGGGAACGGAAGAAATATCTCACGGGCCGGTGTGCGGCCTGCAAATGGCTGGATATCTGCAATGGAAATTTCCGGGTGCGTGCCGAGGCCATGACCGGCGATGTGTGGGCCCCCGAACCGGACTGTTACCTGACCGATAAGGAGATCGGGATATGAACCAGGAGGCCCTTCGACTGGTGTTCTGGGAGCTGACAGCGCGCTGTAATCTGAAGTGCTGTCATTGCCGTGCTGAGGCCACAGACAGCTTTGTGGCGGGTGAACTGTCCACGGAAGAGGTGATCTCCGTGGCACGCGATATCCGCAAGGCCGGCGATCCCATCATGATCCTTACCGGCGGGGAACCCCTCGTGCGGAAGGATTTCTTCGATATTGCCAAGGCCTGTGTCGGGATGTTCAGCCGGGTGGCATTGGCGACCAACGGCACGCTGGTGGATGAGGAGATGGCCCGGCGGATTGTGGAGGTGGGGATCAAGCGGGTCAGTGTGAGTTTGGATGGGATGAAAGCCGCGACCCATGATTCCTTCCGCGGGGTGCCGGGCAGTTTTGAAGCCACGGTGCGCGGGTATGACGCCATGGCGCGCGCCGGGGTTTCGCTTCAGGTAAACGCGACGGTCGCCAAACACAATATTGATGAAGTCGAGGATCTGTTGAATTTCGTGATCGCGCGAAAGGCCGAGGCCTTCCATGTTTTTGCCCTGGTCCCCGTGGGCTGTGGAGCCCAGATCAGTGACGAGGCCCGGCTTTCCTCAGAGCAGATGGAGAAATTTCTGCGATGGTTGTTCACCAAATCCCTGGAGTTGCGGGATCGTATTCATATCAAGGCCACCTGCGCGCCGCAGTATTACCGGATCATGCGCGAAGTGTCCCGCGAAAGGGGAATCCCGATGCCCAGCCACGGCCACGGGGCCGGGCATGGAGCCGCCGGGCAGGGGGCCGCGAATGGGATGCAGGCAATGACGAGGGGCTGTCTGGCCGGTTCTGCCGTGTGTTTTATTTCCAGGACAGGGGATGTTCAGCCTTGTGGCTATCTTCCGCTCTGTGTGGGCAATGTCCGCAAGCAGCCGTTTAATGAGATCTGGCAAAGTTCGGAGGTGTTCAATGCACTGCGGGATCCCAGCCGGCTAAAAGGCAAGTGCGGTTCGTGCGGATATCGCGTGGTGTGTGAAGGCTGTCGTGCCCGGGCTTATGCCGCCACTGAGGATTTCATGTCGGAAGATCCTGATTGTTCATACTAAACCCAAGATGGTGCCATCATGACAATCTCTGAACAGCGTATTGATACCAAGTTGCTGGTGATTCTCCAGCAAGGACTGCCCATTATCTCCAGTCCTTTTGCCCATATTGGTGAGGCACTGGGCTTGAGTGAGGCGGTGGTGCTGGCGCGGGTCAGGGGATTGTTTGAGTCCGGAGTGGCCCGCCGGTTTGGCGCGGTGTTCGACTCACAAAACCTTGGTTATCAGAGCACGCTTTGTGCGGCCGACATTCCTGCCGGGGATCTTGAAGCGGCTGCCGGCAGAATTAAGCCGCATCCCGGAGTGACGCATTGCTATGAGCGTGAAGGCCATCCCAATTTGTGGTTCACCCTGACGGCCCCTGCCGCGGAATTGGGGCGGGAGTTGGCGGGGATCTCGTCGGCCTTGGGCCCCTATGAAGTCTTGAATCTTCCCGCTTTGCAAAAATTCAAGATTGAGGCTGTGTTCGGGCGCGAGGGGGAGGTTCCGGATAGGCATAAGCCTTCACAGTCGGTCTCCCCCGCCGCTCCGATATCTGAATATGAGCGAAAGGTTGTCCGGCGGCTGCAGGCCAGCATTGATGTATGCGAAGATCCGTTTGGTGGCGTGGCGCGCGATCTGGGCATGGAACCGGCCGAATTGCTCGCGTTACTCAAACAGTGGGAGGCGTGTGGAATCATCCGGCGGATCGGGCTTATTCTGCGCCATCGACAGTTGGGCTTCTCCGCCAACAGCATGTGTGTCTGGAAAATCCAGGCCGATCGGATCAGGCTGGCCGGCGAAGTGCTGGCGCGAAGCCGGCATGTGACCCATTGTTATGAACGTCCTTGTTTTACGGCGTTCCCTTATAACTTGTATGCCATGATCCATGCCAAATCACGGGAGGAAGCCGTTGGTATTTTCGAACAACTTGCTGCGGACGCGACCCTTTCCAACGGGCGTATGTTGTGGTCGGTTCGGGAGTTTAAGAAGTCCAGCCCGGTGTTTTTCTGTGAACCGACTGGTAGGGCCGCCGCTAGCGGCGTGCCGCAAAAAGATGGCGTGCCGCAAGCGGCGGCCCTGCCAGGGAAAGCCAAATGAGTGACTGCAAGGGAATTCTCTTTGCAGTTCCCGGGACGACCTGTCCGGATGCCAAGGTGGCTTTTGAACGGATTGAGCTGGCCGCCTCCCGCCGTTTTCCAGAGGTGGCATTGCGGTGGGCTTTCACTTCTGCCCCGATCCGACGTAAACTGACGGCTCAGGGGATTGAAGCTAATAGCCCGGAAGAAGCCCTGGAGCTGATGAAAAAGGAAGGGCTTTCACAGGTGGCGGTGATATCCCTGCATCTTACAGATGGTTTGGAATTTGGCGAACTGGTGGAGACTGTGGCGGCATTTGGTCGTCACCCCGGCAATCGAATGAAGGTGGCGCTGGGACATGCCTTGATGGCCTGTGAGGCAGATTGGGTCCAAGCCTTGTCTTCCATTTTGAAAGAGCTGCCCGGCAAGCCGGGGCCCCGGGATCGTGTTATTCTGGTGGCGCATGGCAGTACGGATTCCCACGCGGAGAAGACGCTTCAGGCGGCGGTTCAGGGATGTCGCAGGGTTGACCCCCGCCTGATACTCGGTATGATTCTGGGAAAGCCGGGCTGCGATGAAGTGGTCCGGGAATGTCTGGACAACGAGGTGAAAAAGGTCTGGCTGATTCCCTGCATGGTGGTGGCCGGCTTTACGGCGAGGGATGAGATTTCCGGGGCAGGTGAACATTCCTGGGCCACTGCGCTCATCCGGGCCGGGATTGCAGTTGTATCCGTCACCAAGGGACTGGGCGAGACCTCTGGCGTTGTCGATATCTGGCTGGAGCAGGCGGGAGGATTGCTGAGAGATAACCATGAGAGATGAATCCCGAATCCGTAAAATATTGCCGGTGAACCTCATGCTTGAGGGGCGCCCCTGCCTTGTTGTGGGTAGTGGCCAGATCGCCGCCCGCAAGGTCGGGCATCTACTGGAGGCGGGCGCTTCGGTCACGGTGGTGGGGCCTGAGGCTGTGGGCGAGATCCATCGCTGGGCGGAGGCCGGTTTTATTCAATATCAGGCCCGCCCGTTTCGGAAGTCTGATCTTCAAGGACAGTGGGTGGTATTGGCGGCGACGGACAACCTGAAGGTGAACGGGGCGGTTATCCGGCTTTGTCGCCAGCGAGGGGTGCTGTGTTCCGCGGCGGATGCGCACTGGACGGAAGCCGATTTTATGATTCCTGCCACGCTGCGGCAGGCCCAGCTCACGCTCACGATCTCGACGGGCGGAGAGTCTTGCCGGCGTGCCCGGTTGATCAAGGATTATCTGGCGCGGCATCTGGATATTCTGCGAAGTGCCGACCTGAGGGTGGTTTCAATTAAGCGCCCCCGCCGCACAGCATCAAACCGGGTTATGGAACTGGGCGAGGTGCTGCAGCAGATTTGGGGAATTCATGAATTTATGATCCTGAACCGGCCGGACCGGCTTGACGTTCTGGCTGTTGTATCGGATCAAACCGCCGTTGCCGCCAAACTTTTGCGCGACTGTGTCCGGCTGCGTTTCCCCGGAAAATGCGGCCTTCATGAGGGGGCTTCGGCGGTGGAGTACGTGGTCCACAGTTTGGCCTCTGTGGATCCGACCTATTGTGTTTCGATGCAGGCCAACGGGGATGAATCGACGAGCGCCGCCTTGCGCGACAGCACCCAGGCTGGATGGGCTGGGGTCATGATGAAAGAGTGGGTTGAGGCCAGTCTCCGGTTGGCTGGTGAACTTCGCAAAAATCGTTCTCAAGCCCTGAAATCGGGCTTGAGAAAGCCAAGTAAAGAATATCAGAGGCAGTATGAAATCATCCTCAGAAGTGTTTAAGGTCGGCACCCGGTCAAGTCCGCTGGCGGTTTTACAGACGAAAGGGGTTGTCGCCCAACTTGAAGCCTGTCTCCCTGGCAGTCGCTGGGATGTTGTGGCCATTTCTTCGCCCGGGGATCGGGATCAGGTGACGGACTTGCGCCAGAGTCCCCCGGATTTCTTTACACGGGACCTGGATGAACAGGTGCGAAACGGTATTTTGGATTGTGCCGTGCATAGTGCCAAAGATCTGCCGGATCCTGTCAGCGAGGGTCTGGATTGGGTCTGGCTTCCCTGGCAGGAGGATTCCCGTGATGTGTTGATTCGGCCTGCCGGTCATGCCATGGCCAATATGCCTGCGAAAGGCCGGATCGGGGTCAGTAGTGAACGCCGTGAGGCGTATTGCCGGGCCCGCTTCCCTGAAGCCCGGCAGCTTCCGATTCGCGGAACGATTGAAGCGCGGCTGCGGCAGTTGGATCAGGGTGAATTTGATCTCGTGGTGATGGCGGGGGCGGCCCTTAACCGGTTGGGGCTGGGGAATCGCATTACGGAGTGGATCCCGGCGAATGTATTGCCACCGCCCGATGGGCAGGGGACTCTGGCCATGACATTCCGGGCGGAAGATGAGCGGTTTCGTCTCTTGAGACGGCTGTTTGTGAAGTCCGTGACCTTTGCGGCTGCCGGCGTGGGATCGGCAGGCGCCTGTACCCTCGAGTGCCTGAATGCGCTTAAGCGTTGTGATGTTTGCCTCCATGACACCTTGCTGGGTCATGATTTGATTGGCATGTTGCCACCCACCGTGAAATGCATTGATGTCGGCAAACGGTGTGGACAGCACAGTATGCCCCAGGATGAAACCACGTATCTGATCACCCGTTATGCCCGGCGAGGACAGCGGGTGGTGCGACTCAAAGGCGGAGACCCGGGCGTTTTCGGTCGGCTGGCTGAAGAAGTGGATGCCCTCGATGAGCTCGGGCTGCCGTATCGGGTCATGCCCGGGGTCAGCAGTTTGAGTTCCGCGACTTCAACGACCGGGAAACTGCTTACCCGGCGCGGGGTCTCGCGCGGGTTTACCGTGATGACGCCCCGTAAAGAGGGCGGCGGAACGGGATCGGTTAATGCGGATGAGCGACGGACCCTGCCTATCGTCTTTTTTATGGCGCTGTCTGTGGCCGATGAAGTCGCGCGGCAATTGATGGCCGAAGGAATGGCGCCCACAACCCCGGCGTCAGTGGTGTATGGCGCTGGAAGTGATCAGTCTTTTTCGATCACCAGTGATCTGGCCAATATTGCCGCCCGCATCAAGGAAACCGACACGGAAATGCCCGGACTGCTCATCGTTGGTGAAGCCGCGAAATATCAGTATCCGAACTGGGGTGCCTTGGAGGGGCGTCGTGTGTTGCTTACGGCCAGTCAGGCCTTGCAGGACAAGTCGGCTGATCTGGTCAATGATTATGGCGGCATTCCGGTGTGTCGCCCGTTGATCAAACTGGAGATCGCCAAAGAGGCGATGGAATGTATTCAGAAGATGACCTCGTATGACTGGGTGGTGCTCACCTCGCCTTCGGCGGTCCGGTGTTTTGGAGAACTGCTCAAGAGTGCCTGGGCGGACTTACGGAAAGTTCCCCGACTGGTCACGTGTGGCGGAGGGACTTCACGGGAGCTCTGGGCGTTGGGGCTACAGGCGGATATTGCGCCGAAATCCGATTTCAGCGCTGAGAGCCTGTTGAGGACTGTAAAGCCGGTGATCAAACCCGGGCAACGTATTTTGCGGCTGCGTTCCGACAAGGCCGGGTCCTCCTTGGCGGAGTCCCTTCGGGCGATGGGCGGCATCGTGGAAGATTGTGTGCTTTATCATAATCAGCCGATTCCGCATGAGGAGAAGCCTGCATTTGATGTGGTCTTTTTTGCCAGTGCGTCGGCGGTGGAAGTTTATGACCAGCAGTGGGGTATAGCCTCGCTGAAGGGCGTGTTTGTGGTTGCCATCGGGAAGCCGACCTTGGCCGCGTTGACAGAGCGTGGTGCCGCGGCGGATCTAGTCCCTCCTGAGGCAACGGTGGAATCCAGCCTGGAGGCGCTGGCAGGATATTTTGTGCGTGAGTCGATGGGTAGGGCGGGCGCGCCGTCGCCCGCCGCGAAGTGAGAAAGGAAGCAAATGAATACATTCCCTGAAGTTCGATTGAGACGCCTGCGGCGGACTCCCGCGATTCGACGGCTGTTTGATATGCCGGTGCCGGGTCCGGAAAAATTTATGTGGCCGGTTTTCATCAAGGAGGGCTCCGGCGTCAGCGAACCGATTGAAGCCATGCCGGGCCAGCGGCGCATGAGTGCGGATGTGCTGGTAAAAGAATTGGCGGCTGTGGTGGATATGGGGGTCAGCAGTATTTTGGTTTTTGGTTTGGTTGAGGGTTCGCAAAAAGATGGTTCCGGGACAGCCGCCTATGATGACCAGGGGCCCGTCCAGCAGGCGATCCGGCGTATTCGCAAGGAGTTTCCTGATCTGGTGATTGCCTCGGATGTATGTGTGTGCGCCTATACCTCACATGGGCATTGCGGCCCGTTGACGGGGGATGGCGATGTGGATAATGATGCCGCCAATGTGGTTTTGGCCAAAATGGCGGTTTCCCATGCGGCGGCGGGCGCCGATATGGTGGCGCCCAGCGCCATGATGGATGGCCAGGTGGTGGCAATTCGCAAAGCGCTTGATGCGGAGGGATTTCAACAGACTTTGCTCATGAGTTATTCGACCAAGTTTGCCTCCAGCATGTACGGGCCGTTCCGGCAGGCGGAGGAATCGGCGCCACAGAAGGGGGATCGTCGCAGTTATCAGGCCTCGTTCGGTGACCTGCGGCAGGCCTTGCGTGAGTCGCAGTTGGATGAAGCGGAAGGGGCAGATATCCTGATGTTGAAGCCCTCGCTTTTCTATCTGGATATTCTCGCCCGCTTGCGTGATCAAACGGATTTGCCTATTGCGGCCTATAATGTGAGTGGTGAATATTCCATGCTGATTGCGGCGGCGGAACGCGGTTGGGGCGATTTGAATGGTATGGTGCGCGAGTCCACGGTGGCCCTGTCCCGGGCCGGTGCGGACATCATTATTTCCTACTGGGCCAACCGCTATGACGAGATTTTCAAGAAAGGGTGACCAACAATGACTTCCCGTGAATGGTTTGATCGAGCGACACGTGTGATTCCTGGTGGAGTGAATAGCCCGGTCAGGGCTTTTAACTCGGTAGGAGGCGATCCTCTCTATGTGGTCAGCGGCAAAGGTGCTCGCATTAAGACGGCGGAAGGGGCCGAGTTGGTTGATTTCTGCGGCTCATGGGGGCCGTTGATAATGGGGCATGCCCATCCGGCGGTGGTTGAGGCCATTTGCAAGGCCGCTGCGGAGGGCACCAGTTTTGGGATCAATACGCCCCGCGAAGTAGAGTTTGCCGAAACGCTCTGTGCGCTCGTGCCTTCCATGAAAATGGTTCGTGCCATGAGTTCCGGAACGGAGGCCACCATGACGGCGATCCGTCTGGCGCGTGGGTTTACCGGACGTCGGAAGATATTGAAGTTTGATGGCGGGTATCACGGACATGCGGATTATCTGTTGGTTTCGGCGGGAAGCGGTCTGCTGACTGGCGGTATCACCTCCTCGGCCGGGGTGTCCCCAACGGCGGCTGCCGAGGTATTGGTCCCCCCTTATAATGATCTGGCGGCGGTGAATGAAATTGTCAGGACGCAGGGTTCTGATATTGCCGCCATTATTGTCGAGCCGGCCGCCGGAAATATGGGGTTGATTCCGCCCGCGCCGGGCTTTTTGCAGGGGCTGCGTGAGGCGGCCGACCGATGCGGTGCCTTGCTCATTTTCGATGAAGTGATTACCGGGTTTCGGTTGGGGCCGACCACCTATGGGATGATGAGCGGGGTGACCCCGGATCTGACCTGTCTGGGCAAGATTGTCGGGGGTGGAATGCCTGTCGGTGCTGTGGGTGGCCGGGAAGACGTGATGCGTAAACTGGCGCCCTTGGGACCTGTTTATCAGGCGGGCACGCTGAGCGGGAACCCCGTGGCTTTGGCGGCAGGATTGGCGACACTGGCGTTGTTACGCATGGAAAACCCTTATCCCCGGATGGAAAAATTGGGGCGTCGTTTGACCGAAGGCGTCAATGCCATTGCCCGTGAACGGAAAGTGACTCTTCACTGTGCCGGCCTGGGCGGGTTGTTTACCCCCTTCTTTATGCGGGAGGCTCCCACCGATCTGGCAACGGTGAAACAGTGTGATGCGAAGGCGTATGCGGCCTTTTTCCGAGGGATGCTGAAAGGCGGTTGTTATCTGCCGCCTTCCCAGTTTGAGGTGGGTTTTGTCTCGGCCGCTCACACGGAGGCGGATATCGATTTCTTTTTGGCTTGTGCCGGTAAAGCCTTAAAATAGAGGGTGAGTTATCACATAGTTTGGCAATAGAAGGGCGGGTGATGTATGAAGATTCCTGATGCGGACAGTTTGGATCAGAAAATTTTGCAGCATCCTCTGATTCGCCAACTTGGCGACATGTTGGGGGAACTCCTGCAACTGCGGGTGTTGATTATTTATCCTTCCGAGGGAGGGTGGAATCAGCATTTTGTCGGGGATGTGAATAATCCTAAGACCGCATTCTGCCGCCTGATTCATACGAGTGCGGAGGGGGGCAAGCACTGCAAGATGTGTCATGTTCTTATGAATACGGAGGCTAACAGTGGCGAAAAAACTGAATTCCATTGTCATTTGGGGGCCGAGGTACTGGTGGCGCCGGTAGCGGATGCAACGGAGGGGGCGGTGTCGGTTTTGAGTTTTTGTATGTTTCCCGGGCGATCGGCATGGCCGGCGATTCGCGCGCGAGGTGTGGAATTAGGTTTGGACTTGGGGGCCTTAAAAAAGGCATTCATGAAAATGCCCCAGCTAAGTGCTGATAAACGGCGTATTGCGTTCCGCATGATGCAGGCATTGGCTTTTGCGATTCAAGAGGTGAAACGGAATTATGACCTCCAGGGACAACTCCTGGCGATGCAGAAAGGCGGCGGGGCCTCGGCAATCATGCAGGAGCTTATTCGTAACAGTAGTCGTGATAAACAAGGCGGGAGCGGTCCGTCCGGTGATAAAGTGCCTATGCTGGTTCATGTTGTATGCGAATTGATCCGCCAGCGGCCTGACCTCCCTCTTTCGGTCAAGGAACTTGCTACCGTAGCCCGATTGACGCCCAATCACTTCACGTCGCTGTTTCACCGTCATACCGGCCAGGTTTTTACCGAGTATCTGTCCAATGAGCGGTTGAAACGGGCCCGACAATATCTTGCGGATCTCACCCTGAGCGTCAATGAGGTGGCTCGACTTGTGGGGTACGAAGATCCCAGTTACTTCACGCGTTGGTTCCGGCAGCATGTAGGGGTCTCTCCCCGCGACTGGCGTGAGAATCGCTCCACCGCCGCGGCTTGAACAGGCTTGTGGCGGGAGATGGAATAAAGGATGCTGTGCAAACAAGTTATTCTTGTTGAATCTGGGTGAAGGAGACAGGATATTATGAATGCGGCCGTCTTTGTTTTGCAAACAGATTACATGCAGTATCTGACTGGATTGGCCTTTTTTGTCCTGGCCGCAGTCAGTTTTTGTCTCCGGCGCATTCCAACACCGCTTTTGTCGTGGACGAGTCTTGGGTGGTTCGGGGTATTGTTCGGAGGGTGCCAGTGGGTCGAGTGTGCAACGTGTAGCATGGGTCGATTGCCGGTTCTTGAGGCGGCTCACTCCATTCTGTTCGCGGGTGCGACAACATGCTTGCTGTTGTTTTCTGCCACGGAACTCCTGCCGCGATGGGTAGCGCGCCCCTGGCTCCGTATGAGCCTGAATTTGTTCCCCATGGCCATCCTTGCCATCGTCATAGAAGTGGGCGGGATCAAGGAATATGAATTGGCAATATTTCTTTTTTTGGCCGCTACTGCAACATACTGCGCGCGCCGAATGTGGCGGTCAACCCGATTCGCAAGGGTTTCGAGAAGCGCACTGGGGTTGGCGACTGCGAGCATGGCCTTGATGGCGGTAGCATTTCTCCTTGGCGCACCGAAAGCCAGCACGTTCCCCGCCTCTGTCTTCAACCGTGAGAGATTCGCCGATATCGTCGGTTTCCCGGTCACCTACGTTTATATTATTGTCCCGTTGCTTCTGGCTGCCTCACTATGGCAAGCCTACCAGTATGCGGTGCAAAATGCTTCGCAGGGTGCTCTCGTTCGGCGTACGTCCTGGTTCGGTCTTCAAATGGCCTGTGTCCTAGTGCTTTTGGCTTGCGGGGGATGGGTGATGACCCAGCGCGTAGGCGAGCAGGCCCGGAAAAAATATGGAGACGAGTTAATGGCGCGCGCCATGGTTGTCGCCGCCGCGTTGGATGCGGGTGTTGCGCGAGATCTCTCGGGCACATTGGCCGATGTGAAGTTGCCTGAATATGGCCATCTGCGAGGCCTCTTTGAGCGAATTCGGAAGTCTAGCCCCGATGTGCGCAATATTTATTTGTACGGCCCCCGCGATGGGAAAAGCATCAATTATGTGTCTTCCTCCGAAGCCAGGGAGGCGGATGGAATCGGTCCGGGAACGGTCTATGCCGATGAACTTGATGAGGAGGATCGGGTGTTTTTCAATACCGGAATTCCTTATGTTTCGAAACCCTACACGGATCGGTGGGGAACCTGGGTTTCAGCCTTGGTTGGACTGGTTGCAAACGATGAAGGGTCGGATCGTATCAGACTTGCTTTGGGAATGGATGTGTCGGCTTCCGATGTCGAACGCCGGGTGCGTGAGGCCCGTTTCATGGTCATCCAACAAATAGGACTGCTGTCGGTTATTTTGATTGGTTTTTTTCAGTTCCGGCAACACTGGTGGGACCGGGCACGGCAGTTTGAGTTGAATCAGGCGGTGGTGATGGAGTTGTCCCGTCAGGACTTTTCATCCTTTCCTGCGGCGCTTGAGCATGTGGCTCAGGCCCTTGCGACCGCTCTGGATGTTGAGTTGGTAAGCATCTGGAAGTACGTGGATGAACGATCCGTCTTTATTTGTGAAGAGTCTTATTCCCAGTCGAGGAATAGCCATGACTGCGGGGCGGTGTTGCTTGTCAATAGGTACCCGGGGTATTATCGGGCGTTGAAAGCCAAACCTTTTCTCAATATTCCGGACATTCGAGTCGATGATCGGACCCAAAGTCTTGCGGAGGATATCCTCAACTCCAAGCGGATCTATTCCTTGTTGCATGCCCGGATTTTGAGGAGCGGAACCATACAGGGGATTCTGTGCATCGAACATGCGGAAACCATCCGGACTTGGACGAACGAGGAGGTCCAACTCGTCCTGGCTATCGTGGATATGCTCGCCCTACTGATCGAAAAAGATGAACGGAAGGCTATTGAATCCCAGAAATATGCGAGTGAGGAGCGATACCGCCGTGTCTTTGAGCATTCACCGGAGGCCATCATGGTGCTTGATACTAATGACCGGCTTGTGGAGTTGAACCGTCGTGCCTTGGCCATGGTTGGATTCCCCTCCGAGGAACTGCTGGGCAAGGCGATTGCGGACTGGCCGTGTTTTGTTGATGAGCATCGTGTGCGTGTCAAGGATCAGATGGGGTTGCTCAAGAGCGGGGGAGATGTGGTCCCTTGTGAACTCGCATTGTTTTCCAGCACAGGAGACCGCCGCGAGGGTCTGCTCTATGTTGCCCCATTGCGCGGACAGCGGGGGGACTTGATGGGAAACCTGGTGATCATTTCGGATATTACCAAGACAAAACAGGGGGAAACCATTCTCAAGGGCACGCTCAATGAACTGGAACGCTACAACCGTCTTATGACGGGCCGTGAGACACGCATTTTGGAGCTCAAGCGGGAAGTGAACGCTTTGCAGGCGGAGTTGGGACGGTCTCCCTCCTACCAGTCCATTCTGGCAATAGGCTCTACGGGAGAGGGACACTCTGCTGGTGGTCAACAGGAGGAATCATGAGTGCAGACCTGGCGATGGATCTCCAGCCGGGAATGACGTTTCGTGTTGCCAGGAGCGGGAATCGGTTTGCCTTTCAGTTTTGCAGTGGGCAATTGGTATCCCGTATTACTGCGAGCAAGTGGGGGATTGCGGGCCGGTTTGTTGATGATGTCTTATCCCAGGAGGTGCGCGAGGTATTAATTCCACATTTGGAATCCTCCTGGAAAGGAGAGGCGTGCTCGTTTGAACTGGCTCTGGAGAAGGGGGAAATCACGTTCCTTTTCGATATCCTGCCGAGGATTAGAAATGGGGTTGTCGTTGAATTGATTGGTTCCGCCATGGACATCACGGCCCGCAAACAGAGGGAAGAGGATGCTGCGGAAAGTGAGCGTCGGCAGAGACTTCTTTTGGATAATATTCAGGCGGGGGTGCTGGTTATTGATAAAGAAACCCATTTGATATGCGATGCCAACCCGGCCGCGCTACGGATGATCGGGGCTTCCCGCGAGGAAGTGGTGGGCAGGCAATGCCAGCAATTCGTCTGCCCGGCGGAAGTGGGGAAATGTCCTGTCAGCGACTTGGGCCAGACAGTGGATAACTCTGAACGGCAATTGGTGCGGAAGGACAGAACTATCCTGCCGATTTTGAAAACAGTGGTCCCGATCATGCTCCGGGGGCGGGATTGTCTGCTGGAAAGCTTTGTGGATATTTCAGAGCGCAAGAACAACGAACAAATCCTGAAAAGTGCCAATGAGAAATTGAGCCGGCGGACCCAGGAATTGGAGCATAACCATATCCAGATGTTAAGCGTGATGGAGGATCTGGAGTCCTCCCGGCAACGTCTTGAGGCGTCTCACGGTGAATTGCAGAGGGCCATTGAGCGCTCCAATCAGTTAGCGGTCGCGGCGGAAGCCGCCAACAAGGCCAAGGGCGAATTTCTTGCCAACATCAGTCACGAGCTTCGTACCCCGATGAATGCGGTGATCGGCTTGACCGGGTTGCTGGGGCACACTCAGTTGAGCGCGGAACAGGCGGACTATGTCCGGACGATTGGGATAAGCGGCGAAGCCCTGTTGTCTCTGATCAATGAAATTCTCGATTTCTCCAAGATTGAGGCCGGCAAATTCAGGATTGTCCAGGAGGATTTTGATCTGACCGATTTGGTTGAGGGGGCTCTTGATGTGCTGGCGGAGAAGGCGGCGTCAAAATCTGTCGAGATGGTGTCGTACATCGAAAAAGATGTTCCTCTGATGTTATGTGGCGACGCCGGGCGGATACGTCAGGTGATGATTAACTTGTTGTCAAATGCAGTTAAATTCACAGAGAAAGGCGAAGTGGTCGCCCAAGTTCGGCTGGAGCGCCGGGAAGAGCACCGGGTCTGGCTGCATTTTGAAGTCCAGGACACAGGGATCGGGATGTCGCCCCAGGTGCAGAAACGGCTTTTTGAGGTATTCTGGCAGGAAGATGGATCTGCTTCCCGGAAGTATGGGGGAACCGGGTTGGGGCTGGCGATTTCACGGCGTCTGGTTGAACTTATGGAAGGCCGCATGGGGGTGCAAAGTGAGTCAGGCAAGGGATCGCTGTTCTGGTTTCAACTGCCCCTGACTGTCAGTCGTGCGGCAACTCGGCGCGCCAGCCCAGATCTCGTTGCGCTGAGCAATCGCCGTTGTGTTGTGGTGGATGACAATGTCACGAGCCGATCTATCCTTGAAAAGATTATCAACTCATGGGGGATGTGTTGTGACTGTTATGGGACGGCAGGGGAAGGATTGCGGTCCATCCGTGAAAAAGCCGCTGCGGGAATGCCTTATGCCTTGTTATTGAGTGATATGGTATTGCCAGAGTTGTCGGAGTTGGACCTTGTCATGTCGATCAAGGGCGATGCGGCCATTTCTTCCCTTCCGGTTATTGTGCTGACGTCCATGACCATTTCCACCGAAGTTGAAAAGATAAAGGGGATGCAAGGGGTTCGGGTTATCGTCAAGCCTGTCAAGCAGTCCCTGCTGTTAGCGGGCATCATGGCCGTCCTGAATGGGACCGAAAAAGGGGGGCTGGCTGCCGCCGATAGTCTGCTTTCTGTCACCCCTGCACCAGAAGAGCAGTCTGCCCGGATTCTTCTGGTGGAGGACAATGTTGTGAATCGTATGGTGGCGCTCAGGCAGCTTCTCAAACTGGGATATACCCAGACCGACACGGCCTGCAATGGTCGGGAAGCCCTGGAGGCATTGAGCGGGAAAGAGTATGATCTCATCCTGATGGATTGCCAGATGCCGGAAATGGACGGGTTCGAGGCCACAGGACGGATCCGGGCCCAAGAAAAGCACCAGGGAGGTGGCCGCAGATTGCCCATTCTTGCCATGACGGCCAATGCCATGCAAGGGGATCGGGAGAAATGTCTGGCTGCGGGAATGGATGACTACATGGCGAAACCCATCCGGATTGAGTCTTTGATGCAAGCGCTTGAAGGGTGGCGGCCCGGGGGGGAATTTGTAAAAGGGAGATCTGTATGACGGCATGGAACCCTGGCGAGGTGGATAACTGGGCCAGACTCATTTTTCAGGAACTTATTTCCGATCTGGTTGCCAGATGTCGTGAGGATACGCGCGACACCTCGGAAATGGATGAAGAATTGATGGCTATTTTCAATGATCATCTCAGCACGATTATTCCCGCACTGTTACTGGCCGCCTCGGCTCGGAGCGAGTCTGATATCCGCTCCCATGCTCATTCTCTTGTCGGGATGGGGGGGACTGTCGGAGTCCCTACGTTATCAGTGGTCGGGCGGGAATTGGGTGCGGCCGCCAAACAAGGTGATTACAGTCGCTGTATGGTGCTGGCGGAGGGGCTGAATACGTGGTTGGGATTATTGATCGAACGCGGGAGGGGATCATAAACACGAAATGGCAGGTTAACCCGATCGCCACCCAGGCTGTCCATGAGAATGAACGATTGGAGGGGCATGTCCTGGTGGTCGACGATGAACTTTTGAACCGCGAGTATTTGCGCAAATTGTTGTCGAACCGGGGGTGCATGGTAACCGTTGCGGAAAGCGGAGAGTCGGCATTGCGGTTGGCCCATGATAATTCGCCTGACCTGTTTTTGGTGGATGTCATGATGCCCGGGATGTCGGGGTATGACGTCTCCAGATCCCTCAAGGCGGATGCCAGGAGCCGGGATATTCCCGTGATCATGGTGACGGCCCTGGCCGAGATTGAGGCTATTGAAATGGGGTTCGATGCCGGAGCTTTCGACTATATCCGAAAACCGTTCAATCCGCGGGAACTGGTTGCCAGGGTTCGCAATGCATTGGATTTGAAGCGGAGTCACAACGCTTTAAAACTGTGGAAAGAAAGAATGTCCCGGGAACTGAAGGTGGCGGGCTTGTTGCAACGGAAATTGCTTTCAACCACGCCCTTGATTACACCGGACTTTGAGATCCGGATGACCTATCGTCCCAGTATGGCCATCGGGGGTGACGTGTTTGGAGCGGTTAAGTTGCCGGGCGGACGTCTTTGTGTCTTTGTCGGCGATGTCTCGGGGCATGGTGTGGGGGCAGCCATGGTGGCGTCACTGTTGAAGGTGATCATCACGGAGGTGGTGTTGGGATACGGGGCGCAGGGTATTGAGACCGTGCATCGTAAAATTGAGGAACGCTTCCGGCGAAATGTGACCAATCCTGAAATCTATGCCACCTTGTTCCTGGGCCTTTACGATCCTGATATCCATGTTTGGAAATGTGTGAACTGCGGTCATCCCGAACCGCTGGGTTGGATGCGGTCGAATTTTTCAGGTATACATCCCTTATTGGGGGGGAGCACATTTCCAGTAGGATTCGATATCGGTGATCCGGACCGGAATAAGTTCGAGGGAGACATGGTGGTGCCCGCGATGCCCGGGACGTCCTTGATGATTTACACGGATGGCCTCTCGGAGGCATGTCGGGAAAGTCGTGAAGATGCCTGTGGTGTGGACGGCGTGATAGCCGGGTTATCCCGGGTCATGGCGGAGGATCCTGCCAATGTCTCGGAAGGGTTGATGGATCAACTGATCAAGGATGGATTTCATTTGGACGGGGATGACTGCACGGCCATGATTATCCACTGCCTGGATCCATCTGAAGTCATTCTTGAGCGGTGGATGCTTCCGGACAAGGAGGCCGTAACAACACTGGCCCGGGATAGCGAAACAGCGCTTTTGGCTGAAGGGTGGGAGGAGTTGGCGGCCGGTGCCGTGCGCCTGCTGATTCAAGAATATGGGACCAACATTGTTAAGCATGGACGACCGCCAGAAGGTTCCAAGATCGGATTCCAATTGCGTCGACGCGAGTCGGCGTGCCGGATATGGTTTTCAGATAATGGTCGGGAGTGGGATTCGGAAGGTCAGTTGGCTAGAAAAAATTCCGTTAGCGAGGATGCGGTGCAGGGGCGCGGATGGGAGATGATCAAGACCATTGCCCGCCGAATAGAAGTGTTCCGCCAGCATCAGGAAAATATTGGTTGTTTTGAGGTTGCAAAGAATAACATGGATGGGTAAGAATCCTGTTGAGGCGTTTACCATGAATGACAGCATTTATACTGCCCGGGCGGAGCTCTTTAAAGAGTTGAATTTACCGACGTCCCGCTCCAACTTAAGAATGTTGCGGGTACGCCAAATACTTAAGCTTGGCTTCTGGGAACTAGGCTTGAGAAGTGTCTATGCTATCAAACGGTTGTTGGATGTGGCCCTCTCGGCACTGGCGGTGATCATGCTTTTCCCGTTGTTCCTTGTGGTGGGATTCCTGATTGTACTGGAGGACGGGTTTCCTGTTTTCTTTGCGCAAGACCGGGTAGGCTTGAATGGCAGAGTGTTTCGCTTTTACAAATTCCGGTCCATGTTTCGTAATGCCGAGAAAATGAAGGATGCTTTGATCAAGCAGAATGAATCTGCAGACGGGGTTATTTTTAAAATGAAAAATGACCCCCGCATTACGAAAGTCGGGAAGTTCATCCGGCGGTATAGTATTGACGAGATGCCGCAGTTTCTGAATGTTTTGCTGGGTGACCTGTCCATTGTCGGGCCGCGCCCGCCCGTGCCCCGTGAAGTGGCGCAATACACCCTTGAGGATCGGAAGCGGTTGCATGTCAAGCCGGGGCTGACCTGTTTGTGGCAGATTCAGGGGCGATCCGAGATCCCATTCAAGGATCAGGTCAGGCTTGATCTCCAATACATTCACAGTCAAAGCATCGTGAAGGATTTTATCATTATGGTGAAAACAGTGCCGGCGGTATTACTGGGACGCGGGGCATTTTGATAAACGGGAGGCAATCATGAATGTGCAGTTTGAAGAAAGAGGGGCTGTTGGGGTGGTGACTCCGCAGGAGTCCATGACGGCTGACAATGTCGATTCTCTGAGGGATCAATTCGTCGACTGGTTGGGTCGAACAGGCGGCATGACCAATGTGGTCGTCAATCTTGCCAAAGTTGATTTTATGGACAGTTCCGGATTGGGCACCCTGATCGCCCTGCTCAAGAGGGTTTCAGAACGCGGGGGCGACCTGAAGATTGCCTGCCTGCCGAAAAAAGTCAGAATGGTTTTTGAAATCACGCGGGCGCACAAGATTTTTGAAATCGCCGACTCCGTTGACGAAGCCGTAAAACTATCCCAGTGAAAGCAGTTTTCCATACAGGTTTGATTCAATCCTGGACGGCAAGTCTGGGGGATATCCCCTGGCCGTTGCTGCCGGTAGGGAACCGTCCTTTTTTGGAGTATTGGTTTGAAGTGTGTATTGACCTCGGGATAAAAGATGTCCGTCTTATTCTGGGCGAAGGTGCCGAATTTGTGGAAGCCTACGCCCGGGAAGGTGCACCATGGGGGCTGTCGATTACCTATAGCTTTCTCAAAGAAGGGCGGTCGCCGGATTCGTTTTTGAGGCGGAGTCCAAATGTTTGGGAGGATGGGCTGTTTTATTTGTGTGCCCCGGTTTTCCTATACCGGTTGTCTGATTCGGGCGAGGTTCCCCGTTTTCGCGGCGGGACATTTGTGCATCAGGGTCAGGATGGGGCGGTGAATGGCCTGCTCAGTGATAACCCGGAGTTTTTGAGAACTTTCATCGCGAATCCAGAAGCCGCCCCTGCCGCCAGCTCCTTCGAGATGTTAAAATTCCGCCCGTCAAGAATCAATTCGGTGAAAGAGTATTTTGATTTAAACATGAGTGTTGTGGGGCCGGAGGCAAAACATTATCTCCGGCCGGGTTACTCGGTAAAGGATGATGTCAGTATCGGCTTCAACGTTATTCTTCCGCCTTCCGTGACCATCACTCCACCTGTTGCAATCGGGAATAACTGTCGCTTGGGCGCTATGACCTCGGTGGGGCCGTTGGCGGTAGTCGGCAATCATACGATCATCGACCGGCAGACGGAATTGTCTGAATGTGTCATCCTGGATGGAACCTATGTAGGGAGCGGTTTGGAGATCCGGGGAAAAATTGTGGTTGGAAATCGTCTTATTGACCCCGGAAGCGGGGTGGTTGCGGAAATCGATGATCCCTTGCTCGTTGCCCCTGTGCGGTCTGTTGTGCAATGGGGCGATGTATTGCGCGCGGTCTTCGGGTGGTTGTGTGCCGTGCTGTTCGTGCTTTCTCAGGCCGTGCCGTTTGCCGTGCTTTATCCCTTGGTCAAAGTATCCAGGAAGGGCCGGTTCCGAAAAACGTCGGTTCATTTGGGCCGGGGCCGTGTCGGGCCGCTTTTTGAATTTGTTCCCTGTCCTGGCCGGATATCCGGACTGGCGAACCTGTTCCAGGCGTTGAATCTGGATCTGTTTCCTGGGTTTTGCCGTGTTTTGACGGGCCAGATCTGGCTATGCGGGGTGAAGCCGGTGCGATCGCCGGAGGAGGATTCGCTGCGGCGTCAGGTGCGCGAGTACTTTCCGGGTGTGATTGTCATTGATACTGATGAGAGGGATTATGCGGAACCCGGTGGACATTTGGCGCACGCTTTATTCTATGCACGTTTTCGTTCGTTGTTCAGTGATGTCCGAATGGTCCTGACTCTCATTTTCAGTCGCCCTCTGAAATTCCTCAGTGCCCGTGAGCCAATCAAGGGATGATCAGGCGGGTGTGATGTCCGGTTCCAGCAGCATGGATTCAACTTTGGCGATGCGGAACGTTTGGCGGACGCGGGGCTGGGTACCCGTGAGGCGGATCGAAATCCCCTTGTCATCCGCGCGTTTCTTTAGCCCTGCGAAAAATCCCAGTGCTCCGCTGTCTACAAAGCGCGTTGCAGACAAGTCGAGAATCCACTCGCGAGCCGTCCAGAGGTCAGGCTGCATCTCCCATTTCCGTTTGAACTCGTCCAAGTTGGCGGACGTCAATTCGAGCGGCATCCTCGCTACCAGCCTACCCCCTTCGTCGCTGGCGATGCTGCCTTCACGGAGGGTTGTGTTGCAAGCTTTGGTCGCTGCCTCAACTACTCCGCTCTCTTCTGCGATCTCCAAGTACTCTGTCAGATGGCATAAGCTCAACAGGCGGTGTACGCGTGTGCCGAGGCCCGTCAGGATCAATCCCTGTTTGCGCTCTCGACAGAACAGGGTCAGGCGGAGGAGCAAGCCCAGCTCGAGGCTCGAGAGCCAGGTCACCCCCGCCAGATCCAGTACGACCGGACGCTTGTCCGTCAAAGCGACAATGCGGGACCGGAATGTTTCCGCCTGGTGCTCGTCATTGATCCGGATATAGGTTTCGATGAGACTGAGGCGGCCCAGTTCAGCGGCAATCGCAGTATCCCTGACAGGGGGGATCGCGTGGTCAGCCCCAAATCGGGTGATCAGTAACTTCAGGACGGCGGAGAAAAGGAAGCCGATGTTCCCGACGTAACGGCGAAAGAGACGTGGCGGATCGCTAAACATGCGCCAGAGCCATTCCAGCGCCAGCCGCTGCATGAACCGCGGCGCCCGCGTCTGTGTCCCTGCCAGGAAATCCAGCGACCCGCCAATGCCGATGGAGACGGGAACCTTCAATCGACCCATGTTGAGGTTGACCCATTTCTCCTGTTTGGGTGCGCCGAACGCGACGAGCAGAAGATCGGGTTGGGCGGTATCCAGTCTGGCCAGGATCTCAGCATGGTTCATGTTCAGGACGTCTGCTTTTGGGGGGGAGTAGCATCCCGCGATGCGCAAGCCGGGGTAGCGGTGGACAAGCACCTCGGCGGCTTTTTCGGCCACGCCGGGTGCGCCACCGAGATGAAACAGCGAGAAGCCGTTGTCACGCGCCATTTCAGCAAACATGGGTACGAGGTCGCTGCCAGTAACGCGGGCCTTCAGTTTCGGCCCGAGCCAGTTGGAAAGCCAGACAATTGGAATGCCGTCAGCTACAACCAGATCAGCCTCCAGGAGAATGCGTTGCATTTCGGGATCGCGGCGGGACTGCATGATGAAGTCGATGTTGGCGGTGGCGATATAACCCGGACGCCGCGATTTGATTCGATCTCTTGCCCACGCCACAGTTTCTTCGAATGTGACATTGTGGAAAGGAATGCCCAGAACAACAACAGTAGCAGGTAGTGATGAATGGTTTGTGCGCATGATGATATTGACACTACAGATATAATTTAGGATACATGACCTAATGAGTAAAGCCTCTTTTACTTCTGTTTATGGGATTGGGTCCACAGGGGCCGGTTGGGGAGAGGAAGGGTATCTGCCCTGAATCGTTTTCAAGAAGTCGTCCGCAGCGAACTCGAAGGCCTGCATCTGCGGTGGCGGCTCATTCGGGCCTTTGGGGCGCTAATTCCAACGGGAACCGGGCTGCGGTTGCGATCGCGTCTTTACCGACTGGGCGGTTTGCGAATTGGTCATGGTACTGTCCTTTCAGGTCCCCTTCATTTTACTGGGGCGGGTTCACCTTCGCAGTGTCTTCGGATAGGCCAGACCTGTTATATCAATGAGGGGGTGGTATTCAATCTCGGCGGCGATATAGTTCTTGAAGATGGTGTGTCCGTTGGGATGGAAAGCCTGTTCATTACGGTGACCCATGAGATAGGCCAACCCTCATTTCGCGCCGGTAAGACAGAATGCAAGCCCATCCATGTCGGACGTGGGGCGTGGCTGGGTGCCCGGGTCGTAGTTTTGCCGGGCGTGAACGTAGGAGCGGGTGCTGTGATCGGGGCAGGGGCGGTTGTCACGAGGGATATTCCGCCCAACAAGCTTGCTGCGGGCGTCCCCGCCCGGATAATTCGGAGTCTGGAATCGACATGAATCGGCAACAAAAATGGATTATCGGATCAGTTGTCTCCGCCAGCTTTGCCGGATGGCTTCCTGTCTGGTCGCTTGGCATGGCAGGGCAACTGGACAAGTCAGAGGTGATTCCTGTTTGCCGAATCAGTATCCCCGCGACGCCCCAACTGATTTCCCCGGACATCTATGGCGTAGCCGGAGCCTCTCTTCGGACACTAACCAACGCCTGTGTACCGCTGAATCGTTGGGGTGGCAATACGGCATGCCGCTACAACTGGAAGTTAGGGAACGCATGGAACACTGGGAATGACTGGTTTTTTGAGAACGTGGCCATTGAACGTAACGCATGGCAGGGTTTTCTGCGGCGAGCTGAATGCTCCGGGGGACGGGCGGTTGTCACGTTGCCGCTGGTGGGCTATGTGGCCAAGAATACGAGTTCGGCGGCTTTTTCCGTCCGCACGTGTGGGCCGCAGCAGAAGACGGACCCGTACCGTCCGGATGCCGGCAACGGCATGCATCTGGATGGAACGCCAGTGACGGGAAATGACAGGTCAGCCACATCCGTGGTGGCCGATCCGCCCTTTGTGGCGGCGTGGGTCCGGCAGATGGTGCAAGATTTTCCGCAGTTGTTCGAGGAACGACGGGTTGTGTTCGCGCTCGGTAATGAGCCCATGTTATGGAACGTCACTCACCGTGATGTGCATCCCCATCCCGTATCCTATGACGAGTATTTAGAGCGGTTCATTGCCATGGCCCGTGCTGTCCGGCAGGTGGCGCCGAAGGCCTTGATCGCTGGTCCTGAACTGTGGGGGTGGCCGGCCTATTTCCAGTCCGCCCTTGATCGTGAAACCAAGACTGGCCGTGATCGGGCCAGTCATGGCGGGGAGGACTTCCTGCCTTGGTTTCTCAAGCAGTTAAAAGCGCACGAAGACCGGACGGGTGAGCGGTTGTTGGACATGGTGACAGTCCATTACTACCCGCAAGCAGAAGGGGTGTATTCTGCCTCTATCGATATGAAGACAACGGCGTTGCGGGTCGAAACGACGCGATCGATGTTCGATCCGACCTACCGGGATCCGTCGTGGATCAATGATCGCGTGGAATTGATCCCGAGATTGAAGCGCTGGGTGGCTCGGTGTTACCCGGGCCTGAAGACCGGCATCACCGAATATAACTGGGGTGGTGAAGAAGACATCAGCGGAGCATTGGCGCTGGCGGATGTCCTGGGTATCTTCGGGCGGGAAGGATTGGATCTGGCCTGTTACTGGACCTGTCCGCCGGAAGGGTCGCCTGCAGCGGCCGTCTATGCCTTGTATCGCAATGCGGACGGGCGGGGAGCCGCGTTTGGTAATTCTCGCCTGGACGTGATGTGGACACTCACGGCCGGCTCGTATGACCAGCTCTCGGTGTATGCGTCCCGGGACGAGACGGCGAAAATGGTCACCTTGATGGTTGTCAACAAGTCGGCTTTGCCCCAGACTCTCCAGATCGATTTTAAGGGCATGAATCTACTTCCCGGGAATGAATATCGGGTGGACAGCCGTAGGGTTGGCATTGAGGCGGTGCAGGAATCGGTTCCGGTGCAGGGTGCCAGCACGCGGCTGGCGCTGGCTCCGCGTAGCATTCATCACCTGAGATTTGCAGAGAAACTATGAAACATATTGCCGTCATTCTGTTGCTCCTTGGTCTAACCGCCTGCGTATCCGTTCCGCGGATGGCTACCCCCT
>Ga0209697_10000368_pt1 | contig 74054 bp, 69 predicted proteins | sample AliMusrvi5mmetaG_FD_184115 | JGI IMG/M metagenome (GOLD analysis project Ga0209697, IMG submission 184115) | Freshwater lake bacterial and archeal communities from Alinen Mustajarvi, Finland, to study Microbial Dark Matter (Phase II) - Alinen... | ecosystem: Environmental > Aquatic > Freshwater...
AAGACAATGGAATCAATGTAATCATTGGTCAGGCTCCAGAATATAAAAGCGATTGGGACAGAGCTGTGAAAGATGGCTGGGTTCCTGGAAAAACATTATTTTCAATTGAAGAAGCTGCTGAAAAAGGTACTATTATTCAATTTTTAGTATCAGATGCTGCTCAACGCACGATCTGGCCTAAACTTAAACCATTTTTAACAAAAGGCAAAGCCCTTTATTTTTCACATGGGTTTTCAATTACTTACAAAGAACAAACAGGTGTTATTCCTTCAAATGATATTGATGTTATTCTTGTTGCTCCTAAAGGTTCAGGTACTAGCGTTAGAAGAAATTTCTTAGCAGGCGCAGGTATTAACTCAAGCTACGCAATTTTTCAGGATGCTACCGGAAAAGCTGAACAACGTACACTTGCCATTGGCATTGCTGTGGGTTCAGGTTATCTTTTCCCAACTACTTTCGAACAGGAAGTATTTAGCGACCTTACAGGCGAACGTGGCGTGTTGATGGGCGCTTTAGCAGGTATCATGGATGCACAATATAAAGTGCTTCGTGCAAACGGTCATACACCAAGTGAAGCATTCAACGAAACTGTTGAAGAATTAACACAAAGTTTAATTCGTTTAGTTGATGAAAACGGTATGGATTGGATGTATTCTAACTGTAGTGCCACAGCTCAACGCGGCGCTTTGGATTGGAGACCTAAATTCCGTGATGCAGTATTACCGGTTTTTGAAGACCTTTATGCTCGCGTAAAAGATGGTCGCGAATGTAAACGTGTTCTCGAATCAACAGGTGGCGCTAACTACAAGGATTTGCTTGAAATTGAACTGAAAGAATTACGCGAAAGCGAATTGTGGCAAGCAGGTTCAGCTGTTAGACAATTACGTCCTAAATTATAATATGAAACTCTACCATTCTTCTTTTTCAAACGAAGAAGTAATGGTATATGTGTTGGAACTAAAAAAAGACCGGCTTTTTAAACAAGTCGGTCTTTTTACTTACAGCTTATAACTTATAGTTTACAAAGCTATTCCTTAATAATTTTTTTCACCACAGTATTATTCGATGATTGCAATTTTACAAAGTAAATACCTACCGGTTGACTTGATAAATCAACCGCTTCTACATTATTAGTTATTTTTTTATTTATAATAATCTGCCCAAAAGTATTTAATATTTCAAGTGTATATTTTTCATTTGCATTTTTTAATGAAATTAATACTTTACCATTTGTTGGATTAGGAGAAATTTTAATTTTTATATCATCATTCATTTCAATAATTCCAACATCTCTATCACAATATTCAGTTTTAAATTCATCAATAATCCAACCTTTTTTATTTGTTTGAATAGAATCACTTTTAAAATAAAAACGCAAATAAATCGTATCTGGAGTCAAAATACCTTTACATTTACAAGCCATTGTAGACCACCATTCTATCTTAGACCATATCCAATCCTGTTGCCCGGTAAATGCAGGAGTCCCATCATTAAGTGTGTCATCGATAGAATATAAATTATTGGTATGTCCATTTATTCCATATTCATAATCATTTGGGTAATGAGAAAAAATTATGTTTTCCCATTTTTTTTTATAATCATAGGAAACCATAATATACCCTCCATCTAATAGGGAGTCTGTTTGAAATTTATGATGAAATCTGATATTTACCGATGACCATATAGGAAAAGAATCTGGAATGGAAACTTCAAAATAAGAATTACATTTTATTTTATATGGGTTTACAGTATCTGTTATGATAGATTTATTTTTTAAAGAGGCAGTATCTATAAATTTTGCTGTTGTTCCTATTTGCCAGATATTGTTTGTGTCATTTTTATTTATACTAATAAAAGCGCATTCATTTGTGAAATCACAATCATTTAATAAATGACAATTCGTATCTTGAGAATATGATTTTAAAACAATTATAAAAAATAAAAATATTGAAATATTAATTTTTGTTTTCATAGCTTATTGTTTTTTAAAAAAAGCAATTTAACAATTTTTTTTAACTCTGTATTTTTTTATATCAAAATAAATATGGGAATGAACTCTGTCAGGGTTCCAAACCCTGACAGAGTTAAAGCTACTAATTTTGTTTAATAACCTTCCTCACTAAACTATTATTCACCGATTGCAACTTAACAAAATAAACACCTGCTGCCTGACCTGATAAATCAATCTGTTCAATACTATTTGTTTATATGTTTAGAATAATTGCTTATTATTATTTCTTAATTTTGTTTGATACATACAATTTGTAATAACTGTTTCATGAAAGCAAAATATTACATAAACAATTTATTTATAATTAGTTTTATTTTTTTTAATTTTGGGTATTGTCAAACCCAAACGAATAAAATGAAAACCTTGATTATAAAGAGTTCCGCCTTCAATCATTTGGAAATGATTCCTGAAAAATATACTTGCAAAGGAGAGAATGTTTCTCCTCCGCTGCAATGGAGCAATGTTCCTGATGGAACAAAGAGTTTTGTTCTGATCAATGATGATCCTGATGCACCGGCTGGAACCTGGATTCATTGGGTTTTATTTAATATTCCTGCTGACCAGACAGCGCTGAAAGAAAACATCGAACAAAAGAAAGTCTTTGATAATGGTACAAGGCAAGGGATGACCGATTCCGGCAGGTCGGCTTATGGAGGACCTTGTCCGCCAAGCGGCACACACCGTTACTTTTTTAAATTGTATGCGCTCGATATAATGCTTGATTTACCGGCAGGTTCAACAAAAAAAGAAATAGAAAAAGCAATGCAAGGGCATATTCTTGCCAGTGGAGAATTAATTGGAAATTTCAAGAAATAAGTATCAAGGAAAATAGCTTTAAAAAGTTATATGTAACTTCAGATTCAACTGGCGTGGCGTGAGATAATTTGGCACTGCGTAAAATTTGCTTGACACATCCTGAATCCATATATATGAAATGGTATTGTTGATTTGCAACAAATTAAATACTTCCAATCCAAGCCAAATAGTTTTAAAATAATGCAAAGGACTATGAATGGAAGTCTGTGATTTTTCTGATTTAATAAGTTTTGAAAATCCTATATCCACCCGACGATAAGGCGGCATACGAAGCGTTGCCTGATACAAATCATGATTGGGTGGGCCAAATGGTAAACCGGTGCCGAATACCAATGTCAAATTCATTTTATAGGTTGGATCGTTTGGTAAATAATCCTGAAAGAAAATACTGAAATTCACTCTTTGGTCTGTAGGACGCGGAATATAGCCTGATGTATGACCAACACTATCAAAAATTTTCTCCGCAGTTTTCATGACAGACAAACTTGCCCATGATTCTGCATCTTTCACAAATTCGCCATTCACCCTGAAATCAACGCCTGCAGCATATCCTTGTGCATTATTATTGGCAAAATAACGTAGCCTGACATTATCAACTTCATAAGGAACAAGATTGTCAAGGTATTTGTAATAAATTTCAGAAGTAAATTTAAATGGTCTGCCCCAAGCTTTGAAATTCCGTTCGCTACCGGCAACAAAATGAATAGAAGTTTGCGCTTTGAGATTTTTATTTATGTTTCCGCTTAAATCAATGAGTTCGCGGAAGAAAGGCGGTTGATTATAATATCCTGCTGAAAAACGGAATCTGAAATCACGTTTCCAATCGGGTTTGTAAATTAAAATAGCACGTGGACTTAACAAAAACTGATTGTTTACATCCCAGTAGTTTCCTCTGATGCCGGCATTTAAAGTAGTTTTCCGGTTCAGTCTAATATTATCCTGAATAAATCCTGAAAATCTATTAGAGTTCAATGAATTTTTTGCAATTGCCGTTTCCTGTAATACTAAAGGATCATTCGGTCTTTGCGACGGTGAAGTATAATTTATATTATCTGCTGGATGAGGCATGGTGAAATCAGCAGAATCAACCATCTTCCATTCATTCATCTTATACGAAATGATTTCTTTATTGTATTTCAATCCCCATTGAATAACATGTTTGCTGATTTTGAATGATCCTCTGTGTTCAAGACTGGCAACAGTAGCAGAGAGTTCGTCTCTCGCATGATCCAGATATGTTCCAACGCCAAGATTGGAAATTTTTTGCCCAAATTGTTTATCTCCAAGTGTATTATCCACAAGGTCTAGCCAATATTGTCCTTGGATGTCATACGCTTCATTTTCGCTGGTATTAAAAGCAGATGCGATTAATTTTAATTCCAGTTTATTGTTTGGTTTCCACGTTGAATAGATGGCTCCTTGTGTGGTGTTATAACTATCTATTTCCTGTCCATCAAAGTAAACGGTTAATTCCATAGCATCACTGATCGTACCGAATTTAGTCTGACGGGTTGAAGGAATCACGCGGTATTTGTTAAGAGAATAGTTTCCAAGAAAAGAAATGCTCCATTTTTTTGTAATTTCATAATTAACAAATGCCTGCAAGTCGGTGAATGAAGGCTTATAATCTCCTTTTGTTTCAAGACTACTAAGAATATACTGATTTGATTTTTGTCTAACACCAATGATACAAGACAACTTGCTGCTGTCTGAACCATATTCAAGATGTGCTGATCCACCAAGCAAACTGCCGGTTACAGACCCTGCAAATTCTTTCGGCTTTTTGTATTTTATATCAAGCACTGACGACATCTTATCGCCGTATTGCGATTCAAAACCACCGGCTGAGAATTGAATATTTGAAATTAGGTCTGAATTAACAAAGCTCAATCCTTCTTGTTGCCCAGAGCGAACAAGGAAAGGACGATAAATTTCAATATCATTTACATACACTAGGTTTTCATCAAAGTTGCCACCTCTGACTGAATACTGTGAACTTAATTCATTATTTGATGATGCGCCTAATGTTTTTAATAATGCTTCAACTCCACCGGAAATACTGGGAACTTGTGTTATATTTTTTGGGTCAATCTGAATAAATGATGGAGATTCTCGACTCTTATCAGTTATTTCAATATTTGGCAATTCACTTGCCGCATGATTCATTGTTTTATTTAGTTCCTGTTTTTCTCCTGGTTGAAGATTAACAGGAATTTTTAATGTAGCAAACCCAAGATACGTGATAATAACTGTCAAATCTTTATTGGCAGGAATAATCAATTTGAAATTGCCTTCGCGGTTGGAGGTGGTTACAATTCTAGTTTCAGATATAGATATATTAACCAGTTCCAGTGGATTGTTGTTATCATCTTTGATATTTCCTGAAATGATAGCTGTATTCTGTGCAAAAAGGACACTTTGCAGAATAATTAAAAAAAAAGCAGAAAGAATGGTTAGCTTAAATTTCTTCATTCATCATTTTGTCTTTTGAACTTTCCTTCACGCCATGCTTCGATAAATTTTGCCCATGCAATAGGATTCAGCAAATTACTAGTAGGATATTGCCCCGCATAATACAAACGATTACTAATATTGTCAATATAATTTTTATAATTCATACTCGCATCGTTGGGAATCTTTTTCATGCGTTCTTTCATTTCTGCAAGTGCAAGATTCTTTTTAGCACGCTCAAGATCATCATCAGGAATATGCATTTTAACAAATGCTTCTTTGAATTGTTCAACCGTAGGCCAAGGATAAACAACACTTTCGCCCAACATAAGCGTATCTGCTGACATCAGCTGTATCAATGAATATCTGTTGATGGTTAAACTGTCAGGAATAAGAAAATAAATCTTTTTGTATCCTATGGAAGAAAATACGATTGTATCCTTTTTTTGAGCAACAAAAGAAAAAAATCCATAATAATCGGTCAGTGTTCCTTTTTGAGAATTGATAATATTAATATGTGTGAATGGCACAGGATTGAGACTATCAGCCGTCAGCACGACACCTGAAAACTGAATCAAATCGTTCTTTTTTGTTTTTTTTTGTGAATAGACAGATGTAGCAAAAGCTAAATAGAAACAAAAAAGGATAAATATTTTCAACGCATTTTTCATTAAGTGTTTTATAAGTTAAAATCGTATGAACGAAAGACAGTAAATATTATTTGAAAACAAAGGTATTTGTTCTATGAATAAAAAACAAAAATGCTGTTACTCTTTTTACAAATAACAGCATTTTAAAAATATTGTTTCAGAATTTTATTTCATGAAGCCTTTTTCTTTAGCTTCTTTCAGGCATGCGCTAATTCCTCTTTTGCCAATCGTTCTGATTGCTTCGGTAGATACTTTTAAGGTTATCCATGAATTTTCTTCAGGTATGAAAAACTTTTTTGTTTGTAAATTCGGATTGAATTTTCTTTTTGTTTTTCTATTTGAATGCGAGACATAATTGCCGCTGATCGCTTTTTTTCCGGTAATTTGACAAATCTGTGACATCTTCTTATTTTTTAATGGGAGTGCAAATTACGTAAAAATTTTTCAGAATTTCAAAAATTTGATTTAAAATATTAATAATACTTCATTTAATACATATTTTTAATCCTTTTTTTAAAGAGGAAAAAATTAAGCAAACGTAGTGTTGGTCTGCTTTATAAAAGAATTTAATAAAAAATGAATGGTGCAAATAAGATACGGATATATTTACAGAAGTAAATAGTTTGGCTTTAGAATAACAAATTAGTTTTGCATTTTTGTCCAACCAACAACTATTTTCATAACTTTATTCGTAGTTAATTGTTATTTATTTGTGCAACAAAGCCACTTCATATTATATTTACACTCAATTTTATTTTAAAAAATAAAATTTAATTAAAATAATATGATAACTCTATCTTTGAGTAGCAATCACGAGGCAATATACCTTACTTAAATTGATGAATTTTGAACAAACGATGATATGACTACTGAGACCTTATTTCAATCACTACTAAACAAAGAAGTTTATCAATCCGGTGTAATTAAATCTTTTCTTGCTGGCTCAATAATTTTAGATTTCAACGCATACATCAAATCTATTCCTATTGTTCTTTCCGGCAGTATCAAGGTTATCCGAACGGACGAAGATGGCAGAGATATTTTACTTTATTATATCAAACCCGGCGAAAGCTGCATCATGTCTATTCTTGCCGGCATTCACAACAACACAAGCAAAATAAAAGCAATTGTTGAAGAAGATGTAGAACTGCTTTTAATCCCAGTTGATAAAGCAAGTCAATGGCTCAAAGAGTTTCCTGAATGGACAGATTATATTTTAACTATTTATCAAAAACGTTTTGAAGAATTACTTGACGTGGTTAATTCCGTAGCTTTTCAAAAGGTTGATGTTCGTTTGTTTCATTTGCTAAATCAGAAATCATCGCTATTTCAAACGAAAAATATTTCAATCACACATCAACAACTTGCGGATGAACTTGGCATAACCCGCGAAGCTGTAAGCAGAGTGTTGAAACAAATGGAAAAACAAAAATTAATTTCACTTTCCCGAAATAAAATTTCTCTTCTGTAACCTTCATCACAGACCAAGATTTTTTTACATTGTAATTTTGTTCCCGAAATCAAAGGAATGAAATCATACTTTTAAAAACTAAAAATAAAAATACAATGAAAAAAAACATGGGAACAGCCGATAGAATTATCAGATTGGTAATCGCGGCAATTGTAACAATTTTTTATTTTACAAATATTATTTCAGGCACGTTGGGCATTGTACTGATAGCTCTTGCAGCCATTTTTGTGCTGACAAGTTTTATAAGTTTTTGCCCATTATATTTACCTTTTAACATATCAACGAAAAAAAAGAAATAACAAAAATGAAATATATTATTGTTGGAGCAGTAGCAGGCGGCGCGAGCACTGCCGCAAGATTGAGAAGAATTGATGAACATGCAGAAATTATCATTTTTGAAAAAGGTGAACATATTTCTTATGCAAATTGCGGTTTGCCTTATTATATCGGCAATGTAATAACTAACAGAAATGCTTTGTTTGTGCAGACTGCGGCTTCATTCAACAAACGTTTTAATATTGATGTAAGAACCTTAACAGAAGTTATTTCTATCAATCGAAAATCAAAAACAATTACCGCTCAAACCCAAGTTACAGGCGAGATGTATGAAGAAAGTTATGACAAACTTGTTTTATCTCCCGGCGCTGAACCAATTCGCCCACAGCTTCCAGGCATTGAAAATCAAGGAATTTTCACATTAAGAAATGTTGCAGATACTGATTATATTAAAAGTTATGTTCAACAAAAAGTAGTTAAAAAAGCTGTTGTTATTGGCGCCGGTTTTATCGGACTTGAAATGGCGGAAAACCTTCATGCACTTGGGCTTGATGTAACAATAGTTGAAATGAGTAATCAAATTTTAGCTCCTGTTGATTTTCCGATTGCTGCTATTTTGCAACAACATATTCGTTCAAAAGGTGTGAATATTCTTTTAAATACTTCAGTTAAAAATTTTGAGAAAAAAGAAACCCAACTTAAACTTTCATTATCGAATGATGATGTGATAGATGCAGATATTGTCATTCTTTCTATTGGTGTGAAACCTGATATAAAATTATCTGTTGACGCCGGTTTGAAGATTGGCGATTCAAAAGGAATTTGGGTGAATGAATTTTTGCAAACTTCTGATCCGAATATTTATGCTGTAGGCGATGCGATTGAATTTAACAATCCGATTACAAACAAGCCAATGATAACCTATCTGGCAGGACCGGCAAATAAGCAAGGGCGAATTTGTGCCGACAATTTAGCTTTTGGGAATACTCAAAAATATAAAGGTTCAATAAACACAGCTATTGTAAAAGTGTTTGACATGACTGTTGCCGTTGCAGGAACAGCTTCCAAACATTTGCATCAGTCAAAAATTAAGCATATTGTCTCTACGACTATAAGTGGTTCTCATGCCGGATATTATCCGAATGCAAAACCAATGACCATTCAAATCGCCTTCTCACCTGAAGATGGAAGAATATTCAACGCTCAGATTGCAGGATACGATGGAGTTGATAAACGTTTGGATATTTTAGCTTCTATAATCAAAAAAAATGGAAAGATTGAAGAGCTTACTGAATTTGAACATGCTTATGCTCCGCCCTTTTCATCAGCTAAAGACCCTGTAAACATGGCTGGTTTTGCAGCAGAAAATATTTTACTCAAAAAATCTTTTATTTTTTATTGGAATGAAATTGATAAAATTTCTTCAGATGATATTTTGATTGATGTTAGAACAAAAAATGAATACAACGCAGGAAAAACAGGTAATGCAATAAATATTCCTGTTGATGAAATCAGAAATCGGCTTTCCGAAATTCCTAAAAATAAAAATATCTTTTTGTATTGTCAGGCAGGATTAAGAGGTTATTTAGCACAAAGAATATTAATTCAAAATGGATTCCACAATGTTTTAAACCTCTCCGGAGGTTATCAAATATGGGAAACATGCAATAAAGAAATTAATTTGACAAAAATAAAAGTTGCGACGAATGAACTTCATTAATAAAAACAAACTCACAATTATTGGTATCATTGCTGGAGCAGTTGCAGGTTATCTTTACTTTCATTTTATTGGCTGTTCTAGTGGAACATGCATCATTACTTCAAAACCTTTGAATAGCTCATTATATGGCGCATTGATGGGCGGTTTGTTATTAAATATATTTCAAAATAAAACTCAAAAAAAATAAAAAATGAATATTGAAAAAATCATCAAAGAAAAACAAGGCACAATCGTTGATGTACGAACACCTTCAGAATTCATGGGTGGCAATGTTTCAGGCTCTATCAACTTGCCTTTACAAGAAATTCAACAGCGTTTAGATGAAATAAAAAATTTAAAAGTTCCGTTGGTATTATGTTGCGCCAGTGGCGCCCGAAGCGGAATGGCGACACAATTTTTGTCAAGTCTCGGCATTGAATGTTACAACGGTGGTTCTTGGTTAAATGTAAATGCTTATCAATCTAAAACTTTATAACAATGTTAGAAGCTATTAAAAATTTATTGGGGTTTGGTCCAAAAGTGGATTATGCTGAATTAATAAAACAAGGTGCAATCATTTTAGATGTTCGCAGCAAAGGTGAATATTCGACAGGACACATTCGTGGTTCAATCAACATTCCGGTTAACAAGCTTTCCGAGAATCTTCATAAGCTGAAAGTTAAAAATAAACCAGTAATTACATGTTGTGCATCAGGAATGAGAAGCGCTTCAGCAAAAGGCATCTTAAAATCAAATGGCTTTGCAAACGTTTATAATGGCGGCGCCTGGCAAAAATTAAATCATAAAATTTAATGAATGTGCAAATATTTTTTTAATTTTAGATGTAACTATAAACTTTGATTCTTCAATTTAACATTTATTATTTACAAAACAATATATTATTATTTATAAAATATGTTAAATATTAAATATTAAATATATAAAATCATGTTTGAAGTAGATGTAAAATTATTAATTAGCAGTTTAGTTGCATTCATTGTTTTGATCAATCCAGTCCACAAAATTTTAGTGATTAATTCTTTACAGAATCAATTTGATGATAAAGATCTAAGGTATTTATCAATAAAATCAACTATCACAGCAATGATCATCTTGATATTGTTTTTATTTTTAGGTCAATTAATTTTTAATTATGTATTTCACATTGAACTATATGCTTTTAAAATAACATGCGGCATTGTATTGATGTTTAATGGGCTAACGGGATTGCAGAAAGGAATGTTTTTACAAATTGATAAAAATTTAAAGTTGGAGGATGTCTCTGCTGTACCCATTGCTATGCCCATGATTGCTGGACCTGCAACAATTACTGCGGCAGTTACATTTCCTTCACATTACGGAAAAATAATTACCATCATTTCTATATTGCTGGCATTAGGTTTAAACTTGCTGATAATGTTATATGCAAAAAAAATTGGTCGAATACTTATTAAATACAACTTCATGAATGCATTGATTCGCATCACTGGTTTAATCGTTGCAACCATTGGTTTACAAATGATTTTTGATGGTATTACAAATTTCATCGGGACATTATCGTAACAGACATTTTATATTAATACCCCAATCATTTAAAATTATTAGTCCTTTAATATAAAAACCTTGGGGGGAATAATATTGAAAAATATTAAAGAATAATTTTTTATTTTCACTTTTGTTCTTCATACATCCCACATTAACCAAAAAACAACTATTTATAATTGCTTTTCTTTGCGACCCCGGAGGGACTCGAACCCACAACCAACAGAACCGGAATCTGTCATTCTATCCATTGAACTACGGGGCCTGTTAAAAGTACAAAGATATAAATCTTTAAAGTATGGGTTAGTTTTAATTTTTTTTAATTTTGTTAATGATAAATAAATATTAATTGCATTAAAAAAATAAAAAAATGAATAAAATTATTCTTCCAGCTTCAACAATGCTTTTTCCTGTTCCAACTGTAATGGTAACCTGTGGATCTAACGAAACAGAACACAATATTATCACAATTGCTTGGACAGGCACTATATGCTCCGAACCACCAATGTGTTATGTTTCAATTCGACCGTCAAGATATTCGCATGGAATAATTTCAAAAAATAAAGAATTTGTTATTAATCTTACTACTGCTAAAATTGCTGCAGCGATGGATTGGTGCGGTATGCGATCAGGGAATAAATACAATAAATTTTCAGAAACGGGATTGACAAAAATACCGGCAAAAATTGTTAATGTGCCTATGATCATGGAATCGCCCGTTAATATTGAATGTAAGGTAAAGAATATACTTAAACTGGGCACGCACGATATGTTTATTGCTGAAGTTGTTGCCGTTCACGCCAATGAAGACATTGTTGATATTGAAAATAGAAAAATTGATTTGACAAAATCTGAACTTGTTTGCTACTCAAATACCTTATATATGCAAACGGATAAAATCATTGGGAAACATGGATTTTCTTTAAAAAATGAATAATTTTTTCGAATCGAAAAATATCAAAAAGTGGAAATTATAAATCCCGATAAAAATAAATTTCTCTACAGTTTGTTGTTTCCTTTGCTGTTTATTGCAATTCTATGGATAATTGAAATAATAAAAGAAGTTTATCATTTAAATTTTATAGAAAATTTTGGCATTATTCCATTGAAAGCATCGGGATTGCTAGGAATTATTTTTTCCCCATTGATACATTCCGGTTATCCACATTTGTATTCAAATACAATCCCAATCATAATTACCGGAACAATTCTGTTTTATTTTTATAATGAAATTGCATATCAAGTATTTTTTTTAGTTTATTTTCTCACAGGAATATGGGTATGGCTTTTTGCTCGTGATGCCTCGCATATTGGCGCCAGCGGACTTGTTTACGGATTTGTTTCTTTCATTTTTTTTAGTGGAATCATTCGCCGAAATAATCAGTTGATGGCTTTATCGTTGTTGATGGTATTTTTATATGGTAGTTCGATTTGGGGAATATTTCCACACTTTTTTCCTCAGGAAAATATTTCTTGGGAGTCCCATCTTATGGGGCTTATAGCAGGTTTTATCCTTTCCGTATTTTTTAGAAAAAAAGGAATGCAGCGTATCGTTTACGATTGGGAATTTGAAGAAGATGATGAAACAGATCGAGAATCAAATTTGAAGATTATTTATTATAGAAAAGAAGATGAAGAAAATAAAAATATATCTGATGAAAAAGAATAATATTTTTAATTTTAGCTTTCAATAAAAATCCTTTTCAAACGTTACTTTCAGAATATTTCAACAATATTATATTCCAAAAATTTAATTATCTTTCTTTAAAATTGGCATTAATCTTGAAGGGAATATTTTTATTTTTCAGGATATTTGTTTATATTTGATATATATTTTATGAATAACCCATCAAATACAAGTCAGGTGAAAATCATTTTAGTAAATAAAACGGATTCAAAAGGTGGTGCAGCAATTGCATGTAACCGCTTGTTGAAAGCGTTGGATTCACATCTGCTTGAAGCAAAATTATTAGTTCAAGAAAAATATATTATTGACGAACTTATTGAAACTACAACCAATTCATCGTATAAGAAGTTTTCCAATTTTTTCAATTTTGCTTTTGAAAAATTTCTGTTTTTGTTTCATGAACGTTCCAAAGATATTCGTTTTGCTTTTTCTGTTGCAAATACAGGCGAAGATATTTCTAAAAATAAAACACTGAAAGAAGCTGATATCATTCATCTTCATTGGATCAATGCTGGATTTCTTTCTTTAGATTCATTAAAAAAAATATTTAAAACAAAAAAGCCTATCATCTGGACACTGCATGATATGTGGGCTTTCACAGGTGGTTGTCATTATAGTTTAAATTGTACCGGATATAAATCGACTTGTTCGCATTGTCCATTTTTGCGCAAACCTTCAGGAAAAGATTTATCAAACAGACATTTTAATAATAAAATTGACATCTATTCTGAGGCGAAAAATCTTACGTTTGTTACTTGTAGCAATTGGCTTGGTAATATTGCCAGAGAAAGTATGATGCTAAAAGATTTCAGAATTGAAACAATTCCAAATCCGATTAATATTAATATTTTTAAACCAACAGATAAAGCAATTGCTCGCCATAATCTTCAATTACCATCAGATAAAATTTTAATATTATTTGGCGCTGCCAATGTGCTTGACAAAAGAAAAGGATTAAAATATTTTTCTGGTGCAATGAATTTTCTTTCTGAAAATCATCCTGAATTAAAAGATAAAATTGAACTTGTTGTTTTTGGTAAAAAATCAGCTGCAAACGAAATGTTAGATTTGCCTTTTAAGGTGAATAGTTTGTCAGTCATTTCTTCTGAAGAGAAACTTGCAGAGTTATACAATGCTGTTGATTTATTTGTTCTACCTTCAATGGAAGACAATCTGCCGAATACCATCATGGAATCGTTTTCATGCGGTACACCAGCCGTAGGATTTAAGATTGGTGGCATTCCTGAAATGATTGATCATAAGCAAAACGGATATATTGCTAAATATAAATCCACTGAAGATTTGGCAGAGGGAATTTATTGGGCAACGTGTATAGCGGATAAAACAGCACTTTCGGAAAATGCGCGAAAAAAAGTAATGGAAAATTATTCTCCAGAAATTATAGCTAAAAAATACAAGCAACTCTATAATGAAATCCTCACGAACTGATTTTTGTATTTTTTGTTTTTTACAAATCACGTAAAATTATTTATGCCGGAAAATTTTCAACAAGCTTCATTCCCCCTGATTTCAATCATTACTGTGGTTTATAACAGTGAAAAATTTCTTGAACAAACTATTTTAAGTATTATTCAACAGAGATATAGTCATATTGAATACATCATTATTGATGGTGGTTCCAAAGATAGAACCGTTGACATAATTAAAAACTATGAAAAGAATATTTCTTATTGGATAAGTGAATCGGACAAAGGTCTTTACGATGCCATGAATAAAGGAATTAGCAAGGCAACCGGCGATTATATTTGGTTTATTAATTCAGGTGATAGAATTAATGATTCTGAAACTTTGCAAAAAATATTTAAAAATAATGAACCTCTTGCGGATGTTTATTACGGACAAACTATGATGATTGATCTTGATGGAAATGAAATTGGTTCAAGAAGATTAAAACCGCAGAAAAAATTAACATGGAAAAGCTTAAGAATGGGAATGCTTGTAAGCCATCAATCTTTTATTGCTAAAAAAGATATTGTTCCTTTTTATGATGATAAATATAAATTTTCTGCTGACTACGACTGGATGATAAAAGTCTTGAAGAAAGCATCTGTAATCAAAGATACAGAGATTGTTTTGTCAAAATTTTTAGACGGTGGATTAACCAAACAGAACATTCTACCCGGTTTGAAAGAACGATTCAAAATTATGTGTAAGAATTTTGGATATATTCCAACAATCTTAATGCATTTTATTATTGGAACAAAATTTTTATTTTTTCTTTTCCGTCACCGGCGATTTTGATTTTTTATATTCCCAAAAGATTGCTCCACAAATTAAAATAAAAATCAAAATTGAGCTTATAGAAGAAATTTGTTGCCCAACTGAATATGATTTTGGTTCAAATTTAAAATCAATTGTGTGTTTTCCTGTAGGTATCATCATGGCGCGTAAAAGATAATTGGCACGAAAATGGGGATTTAACTTCCCATCAACATAAGCATTCCAACCCTTTTCATAATATATTTCTGAAAACACTGCCAACTGTTGTGATGCAGTTTCTGTTGAATATGTTAAATGATCTGGCTTATAACTGGTAAGACGAATTACAGAATTTGAATCTTTAGTAAAACCAGATGAAGGTATCAATTCTTTGAAACGCTTGTCAATAATGGCTGTTTGAGCTGGATTCAAATTGTTTAAATTTTGAAGTTCTTCGTCTGCATTGTTTACAAATTTTGTTTCTTTAACAAACCAAGCATTACCAAGCGTTTGATTGTTTGTAATTGGATTTGCTTGAGGATTGATTACAATATATTTAGTATTTAACATATTTAATAATGCCGATTGTTTAAAATATATTGGAAGCATTCTCCCGGTAGAATCATGTTGCAATAAATAGATTAAATTTTGTCTTGCAGGCATCAGATAATGATCAATAACATCCTGGTATCTGCGGAGTTTAGCGCCATGATAACCGCCAATACTTTTGTAATAATAAGGTGAAATACCGTCGTTAAATGTATTTGCAGCTATATTGAATACACGAAAATCAGGGTCTTTGTCTTTAGCTATATATTCTTGAGCTTTATCTGTTGGAAAAGTAGATTCTTGTAATGAACTTGTAGCAACAAAATCTTTTTCATTCAAATATCTTTTATCAACTATCCAAAGGTCAATAACGACAAGCAATGCAAACCCTGATATTAAAATAACAGACTTGATTTTTTCTTTTATAAATAACCAAATCAAAGCGCCGGAAAGAAAAATAAAAGTAAATGAAGTAAAAGCGCTTGAACGAATAATAGACAACCTTTCATCGTGAATACTTTCAGTCAATTTGGGAATAAATTCATTTGGATAGTGATGATTTTTTAAGCTTTCAAAAAAATTTAAATCAGAAGGAGTTATTAAAGAAATGAAAATATCAGGAACAAATGCAAGTATCAAAACAAGCCCCAGAGTAATACCAAAAGCAATATTGAATTTTTTTAATAAAATATTTTTTTCAAGTTCTTTATTATAAATGGTTTTTAAAGCAAGGAACCCAAGTAAAGGCATTGATAATTCAGCAATAACCAAAGTGGTAGAAACAGCTCTGAATTTATTATACATTGGGAAGTAATCAAAAAATAAATCGGTGAACCATAAAAGGTTTTTGCCCCAGGCAAGCATAATTGAAAGGACAGTTATTGACAACAGCCACCATTTAATTTTTCCTTTTACAATAAACAATCCAAGTATAAAAAGAAAACAAATTATAGCGCCAAAATAAACCGGTCCTCCTGTGAAAGGCATAGCTCCCCAATAAGAAACTAATTGGTATGAAAAATTAGCTGCATTTTGTGTATCTTGGGGTATTTCTTCAGTCCATGTTTTAAATATTTTTGATTCCTGTATTTTTCTAATAACAGCTGTGTCTTCCAAGTTATCAACTTCATGACGACCTGCAAAATAAGGAATTAGAAGTGTGAAAGTTTCTGCTTTTCCGTAACTCCAACCAAGAGCATAATCTTTATCAAGTCCAGATGATACTTTAGATGAGGGAGCTGGTGCGGCTTCCATGTCAGCATCTTGATTGTCAACAGGAGCTTGTTGTTTAAGTTCAGAAGGTCCTCTAATGCTGTATTTTCCCCATTCATAGGTCGTCCAGAGGTTAGTCGTTGTTGGTAAAATGGAAAGTATAATGGCAACTAACAAAACAGCTGATGATTTTAAAAAATTCTGAAATGATTTTTCAATAATTGCATAAATGAATTGAATTAAAACAAATAAACCAATAATAAAAAAAATGTAATATGTAATTTGAGGGTGACTGGCACTGAAATCAAGTCCAAGAGCAACTGTAGTGAGAAGTCCTCCCCATATATATTTTTGTCTGTATGTTAATAGAATTCCGGCTAATACTAATGGAGAATAAGCTAAAGCATAGGCTTTACAGACATGACCAACCTGAATGATTATAAAATTATAGGAAGAGAATGTAAAAGCAAAGGCTCCAATCATACTTAACCATGGATCAACATTTAGAACTAATAAAAGCAAATAAAAACAAATTAAACTAATAAAAACAATTGCCATAGATTCATAGGGGAGATTGAATCTGAGCAAACGATTCATGACAACAAAAATATTTTTATTAGCGCCTGATTTGATAAGATATGCTGGCATTCCACCGAACATAGAGTTTGTCCACATTGAATATTCGCCGGTTTGTTCATGGTATTGATTCAATTCCTGCGCCATTCCTTTTGCATGATTGTTATCCATTTGATTTAACGTTTTTCCTTCCAGGTATGGACTGAAATAAACAACTGTAATTGCAAGGAAAATGCCTATTATGATAAGATGAGGTATAAACTGTTTAAGATTAATGTTTTTCATAAAATGGAATAATTTATTTTTTTAAATCTTCGTAATCTACATATTCGCCGATATTATTTGAATTGAATTTCGAATTTTTCAAAGGAGGATTTTCAATATTTACTTTTGTTTTTTTGTTTTTAGTATTCTTGTTTTGTTCAAAAGCATTATTATTAAATAATTTTAACATGAAACGTTTGAGCAAAAATGGGATAATATATTGAAAGAAAAATCTGAAAGAAAAAATGATGAGGATGAAAATAAGTAGAAATTTTATTAGCGAATCCATATATCCGAAATGGCTGAATTAATAATGTTCGAATTGAATTAAGCGGCTAATTTATAAAATAAAATGAGAAGATAAATTGATTTTATCTTCTCATTTTATAATTATTTTTTTATTTCGATAAGATTAATACTCATCAGAAACAGTAAGTTTCTTACGACCTTTTTGTCTACGTGCTGAAAGAACCCTACGGCCATTGGCAGTTGACATTCTTTCTCTGAAACCATGTTTGTTTTTTCTTTTTCTATTTGAAGGTTGAAAAGTCCTTTTCATTTCTGTAAAATTTAGGTTGCAAAGATAGTCTTTTTTTTTAAATTGCAAATGATAATTTAAATTTAATGAATAATCAAAAACGTAAGACCATTTTAACTGAACAAGTAGCGATTGAAAAGGCTCGTAAATACTGTGCTTTTCAAGAAAGATGTCAGCAGGAAGTTAGAAATAAACTTTATGAATGGGGGTTGTATTCTCAACTGGTGGAAGGAATCATTGCACATCTTATTGCTGAAGGATTCATTAATGAAGAGCGTTTTGCAAATATTTTCGCAGGTGGAAAATTCAGAATAAAAAAATGGGGAAAACAAAAAATTATGATCGAACTACAAAAAAGAAAAATTTCTGATTACTCTATTAATAAAGCAATTGAAGCTATTGAAAATGATGATTATGAGAAAACATTAGAAAAAACTATTCTAAAAAAAGCAAAAGAATTGAAAGAGAAAGATAATTTTATTTTAAAAAATAAACTTGCAAAATATACTATTTCCAAAGGGTTTGAATCAGAAATAGTATGGCATTTTTTGAATAAGAAATTTAACTAGAGATAACGTGGCGACTTGTATTTTTTGGTATTCTTAAAAAGAAATCCAGACAGCATGATTTCATGCGAACCGGTGCTTTTAGATTGGTATGCCGGTCCAGTATTAAAGTCATAAGAGTATCTTATTTTAAGATTATTGGTTATATTTAAACCTAATAAAATAACAAATGCTTCTTGTTTTCTATAGGATAAACCCCCATAGAATTTATTTAAATAAACTAAATTTGTATTAAATTCATATGTAGTAATAAAACCACTACTCTTGACTAATACAGAAGGAATTATTTGAACCTTTTCATTTAATGTAAAATTATAATTTCCATAAAAATATATATGTCTTGGTTCATTCGTTTGTGTGGCATTTTTAATTGAAGTAAAGGTATGTGTTATTGAAGCACCGAGAGTATACTTTTGATTTGAATATTTTATTCCTAAATCAATGGTTGGAGTCATTGTATTTTGAACATTATATAAACCATTCGGATCAATGATTGTCTTATCTTCATAGATTAGTTTACTCCCATCAAGTGATCTGTTTATAAATCCACCACCAATTCCAAAAGACAGTTTGGATTTATCTTCAAAATATTTATGATAAGCATACATCAATCGGATATTTAAAGATTTTTCATATCCTAGTTTATCATTGATAACAGATAATCCAACTCCTCCCAATCGTTCTACAAACATGTCTGCATTTAAGACTTGTGTGGTAGGCGCTGTTTCAATACCAACCCATTGTTTTCTCATCAGCAAAGAGGCATTCATATAATTTTCATCGCCTGTGAATGCAGGATTGAAATACATTTTATTAAACATGTATTGGCTAATCTGAATATCATTTTGAGAGTACAAATAATGTTGTGTGAAAAAGAAAAACAAAATGATACAATATGTACGTTTTAAGATTTGCATTTATTAATTTTTATTGTTTTTTTCTCTTTGACCGTTTTTAAAAGTGACAACAAACCCATTATAACCCAGTTCTTTCATGCGTTTTAATAAATTTTCTGCATTACTACGTGTTTTCAATGCTCCAAAAGTATATTTGTAATTATTATCTAAAGGATCTTGAGCGAAAACTACTTTGTATTCAGGAATATTCGTTTCCAGTTTACTGTAAAATGATCTTGCTAATAACTTATTGGATGAAGCAAATTGCACTCTATAATCAACAGCAGATGAAACAAAAGCTGTGGATGATGTGTTATCCTCTTCGAGAGTAGTAGTTTTATCTGCGAAAATTTCTTTTGGCAAACTCTCATTAGGTTTTGTTTGTAATATCTTATTTATATTTGACGAGATATTTTCATTAATTAAATGATATCCTCCTTTTTGGATAACTGTTTTAAATTCTTCGTCAGAAACAAAGTTAAAAGAAGTCCTTCTATTCAATTGATGTTCATCTTCATTTTTAGCATTTTTAATAACCGGACTAGATTTTCCCCAGGCTTTGTAAGCAAGTCGGCTAGCACTAATTCCATTTTGAATTAAATAATTCACAACAAAAATAGAACGCTTTGCGGATAAATTTAAGTTAAACGTATCGCTTGATCGTTCATCAGTATGGGAATCAAGGAGAACATTGTAATAAGGATTTTCTTTTAGGTGATTTAATACAAAATCAAGTTCAGGTTTGTTTTTACTTAAAACGTCCCATTTAGAGTAAGCATAATAAACCAAAACTGTTTTGATAACATCTTTTTCTTTAACTAATTTTATATTTGTTGTATTATCAACGGAAACAGTATCAAGTTTGATAGCTCCTAATTTAAAATCAATCGTATAATTATCTTTTAAATCTTTAGTGGAAAATGAAGAAGAATCCTCTAGCAGCCCAGTCTTCATCGCAATTATTTTATAATCAATATCTAGTTTTATTGCATCAATATTGTATTTTCCTTTTTCATTACTATATGTAATAAAGGATGAGCCATCATTTCCTTTTAATAATACGGTTGCTTTGTTAATAGGCTTTTTATCTTTATCAGTTACAGTGCCATCAAGAAAAAGATTAATAAATTTAAACGAATAAATATCATCATCACCTAAACCTCCTGGACGATTTGAACAAAATAATCCGAAATCATTTTTTATAAAAATTAGTCCGAAATCATCAGAACTAGAGTTAACAGGTTGTTGAATATCTTGTGGCTTTGAGAAAGTATCATTTTTATAGATAGAATAATATATATCAAGACCGCCAAATCCTTGCAAACCATTTGAGGAAAAATATAAAATGGAATCTCCATTTAGATAAGGAAATTCTTCATCTAAAGGAGTATTTATTTTGCTGCCTAGATTTATTGGTTCTGACCATTGGTTAGTTTTTGATTTTTTTATTTTCCAGATATCATTGCCTCCTAAACCACCAGGCATATTTGAAACAAAAAAAAGTGTTTTCCCATCTCGACTAATAGCTGGTTGACCGACACTGTATTTATCTTCATTTATTATTAATTGTACAGGTTCATTCCAACGATCATTAGAAGCATTATATGCTGATGTATATATTTTGCAAAAGTTTTCTTTTCCATTTTGACCATTGCATCGCGTGAAATACATAATTTTATTTTTTGCATCAAACGAAAGAGTTCCTTCATTAAATTCTGAATTAATCTTATCATTTATTCTAACAGCTTTATCAAATGAATTCTTTTTCACTTGATATTTTGATTCGTAAAAATCAGAAAAGGCTTGCCCGTTATATTTGTAAGTTTTATTATTCCCATTATCAAACCGAGAAGATGCAAAAAAGAGTTTGTCTTTTACCAGGCATGGACCATAATCGCTAGCTGATGAATTTAAATTCTTTTCATTTATAATTTTAATAAATGGATCAGGTTCTTCAGCGAGAGCATAAGTGCATGTTTGTTGAATCTGTAACGCTTTTTTATCATTCGGATTGGATTTAAGATATTGATCAATTTGTTTTTTTGCTTCAGTATAATTGCCAGTTTGCTGCAATGTTAAAGCATAATTATAATTTAGTTGAGGATCATTATTTCCATTTTTGATAGACTGTTCATAGAAGTTTTTGGCTTCATTCATATTATTCATTAAACGATAACAATCGCCCAACTTAAGTAATACAGTTTGTTTCTGATTATTTTGTTTAGCATGTTGCAATGCTTTTGTATAATATGTAATAGCTTTTGCATATTGTTCTCTTTCAAATGCTAAATCTCCACTTTGTGAGAGCGTTTGAGCCGGTGCAATACTAAGCACCCGTATAGTTATAAGTAATATTAAAGATATTTTTTTCATAAATTATTTTCTGATTAATGTTACTGAACCTGTATATTTTACAGGGGGTTGATCTTTAACATCATCAATCAGTATTATATAAAAATATGTTCCAGGTGATGCTTGTTGTCCTTTGTAATATCCATTCCATCCTTCATATCCTTCATAAAGTTTTTGTCCCCATCTATTGAGAATAGTAAGATTTACACCTTTCATAAACACATCATTGATCCCATCTCCGTCAAATGGTGTAAAAGCATTTGGTGTTTGTGTAATTTTAACTGTTAAAGAATCAGTATTACTACATAAATTGGTAAAAACAACTTTTAATTTAACCAAATACTCTTTAGCATCACTAAAATAGTGATATGAAGCATACTGTTGATTAGAGTTTACACCATCTCCAAAATCCCAAAACCAATTTTTTATTTTTGAAGTATCTTTTGTAGGTGCGCTAAATAGAATAGGATATGACATCGGCGCTGTATCAGGAGTTGCTTTGATTTTTATTTCAGGGTTGTCTATAACTGTAAAATATTGTGGTGATGAAGAATATTCGCAACTGTTAATTTTAACTTTTAATTTGATAGGATATGTCCCAACTGATTTATACGTATGAGATATTTTCGAACCAGTGGCTGTGATATTATCTCCGAAATCCCAACTATAGGAAATATTTAAAGTATTTAAATTAGGAAGAATTGTTGATGAATCTGACACATTAAAGAATGCGGGATATGTGCAGCCAGATTGGGATGACATGTGGAAATGGACATCTGCTGAAATAATTGGAATTTGATTAACAGAATTAATAGGAACTACACAAGGTATCACTTGAGAATCTATAAGTTTTACAGAGTAATCATATAACCCCCCTGTAGTGTATATATGAACAACGGAATCACTAGTAGTCGTTGAATCAGAACCATCTTGAAATATCCAATCATATTTTACGGCATTTAGTGCATTAACTTTAAAAACAACTGGAGCGGGTGCACAAGAATTTAAAGGAGTGGCAGTTATTGATCCGCTTGGGCCTCCAATGGAAATATAATTCTTTTTAACAGTCGTATCACTTTTTATCGTATCAATACAATTATCAGTATTTGTAGCCAAAAGAGTTATATAATATTTCCCTGCAATATCATAATTATGGGAAACAGAATCTTTTGGTTTTGTAGTAATAGGAATCGTTCCATTACCAAAATCCCATATGTAATTTAAAATATCTGGGGAAGAATTTTTAGTATAGAATTTTGTAATTAAAGGAGGACAGTTAATTGATTTTATAGTTGCATCAAAATCTGCTTTTGGTTGAGATACTTTTAACTGTTTGGTTATTGTACTATCACAATTATTAGTGTCAGATAATTGCAAAGTGATAGTAAATAAAGTTGAAGAGTCAATATATTTATAAAAGTGTGTTGGATTGATTATATTGCTGGATTCACCATCTCCAAATAACCATTTGTACTTTAAGCCTATTCCTGCAGAATCAAGAAGGTTCTGTGGAGTCAACGAGTTATAACGACAAATAAATGAAGGTATTTTAAACCCTGGATATGGGAACGTAGGATTGATATAGTTAGGTTTGATTAATGTGGAATCGCATCCGAGGGAATCTGTAATAGTCAGCTTAATAGCATATGTTCCTCTTTGTAAAAATGTGTGTGGTGGATTTTGTAAAGTTGAAGTGGGCGTATTGTCACCAAAATCCCAGTTCCATTTTACTATTTGAGCGTCAACTTTTTTTGATTGATCTGAAAAAATAATAGGTAGTGGTCTGCAACCATTTGTTTTATCAGCTGTAAAACGAGGAGAAGGTAGTTTATGAACTGTGTCATTATTTGTTTTTGTAATACTATCTAAACAACCAAGTGCATCTTGAATAACCATTTTAGTAGAAAAAATTCCTGAATTATTAAATGGGTGACTAATAGATGGATTGTTTGTAACCGAACTAGTATTATCTCCAAAATCCCATCGCCATGTGGTTAATGCAGTATTTGTATAACTTGAAGTATCTATAAAGGTTATAGATTTATACTGACAAACACTACCCATTCCTTGAGAATATCTTGGATGTAATTTGGATATTTTTATATATCCAATATAAGCAGAAGCAGAATCTGTTTTATATAAAGTATCTCTGCAATTATTAAGCGTGTTAATAGTAATCAATGTAACAGGATAGAACCCTGGATACTTATAAACATGACTGATATAATTTTGAGTAGTTGTAGTATCAAGCTTTGTAGTATCACCATAATTCCAAATTGAAAAGTTTGCTCCTATTGAATAATTCTTAAAAAAAACAGTATCAGTATGATGACAAACAATAGAATCGTTCATCCCTAAAGTGTTTTGTGCATAAAAAATAGATCTGGATGGATTTACAGTTATATAATTTTTCTTAATAAGTGTATCTGCGCATCCATTAAATTTGGTAATCAATGTAACTGTGAAATGTCCAGTGTCGGTTATAAACTTGTGTATTGGATTTTTTAATGTTGAAGTTCCTTCTGTTTTTCCGAAATCCCAATTCCAAGTATCAACATATTTTCCACCACCTGATAAGTCTGTAAACTGAACTTTAGTATTATGGCAAATAGTTGTTTGGTTGGCAGTAAAATCAGCATATTTTGTACCAACCATAATATATTTTTCTTTAGTAATACTATCTTTACAACCTAAAGAGTCAGTAATGACAAGTTTTACATCAAATTTTCCGGTATCAGTATAAATTGAAGTAGGATTGGGTTGAAGAGATGTTAAATTGTTAAAACCGAAGTACCATTTTGTTGTTGATTTTGGAAATATATATGAAGATTTATCCGTGAAGTTTACTGTTAAATTTTTACATCCTTCAGTAATATCTGATACAAAATTTGCTTGAGGCGTTTGAATTTTAATAAATGCTTTTTTAACAAGAGTTTTAGTACACCCATCAGGACTAATAATTTGTAAACTTACATCATAAATTCCCGGAAGAGTATAAGTGTACGTAGGATTTTTTGTTGTATCTGTCGGGCCTCCATCGCCAAAATTCCAAATACGTGATTTGACATTCGTTGATAGATCACTAAATTTTACAGTCAATGGAGCATAGCAAGATTTAGTTATATCTGCGTTGAAGTTGACGATAGGCAAAGGATTTACCTTGATCAGATTTGTATACACAGCAGTATCTTTACACCCTTTACTGCTTTTTGAAATTAATTTTACTGTATATATTCCTGATTGTATATATACATGATTTGGATTTTGAAAAGTATCAGTTTTATTGTCACCAAAATTCCATGACCATGAAATGGCTTTGTCTATTCCTGTTAAAGTTTTTGATAAATCATTAAAAGCTATATTTGATGATTCACATATCTTATTTAAATTAGCTTTAAAATCTGTTTTAAATGTATTGATTTCTATGAATTTTTTATTAATGATCGTTGAACTACAAGCACTTGCGTTTGTTGCTGTAAGCGATACGTCAAAACTACCAATGGTATTATATGTAATGCAAGTATCTGCTTTTACACGCTTGACGATTCCATTACCAAAGTTCCAGAGGTATGTTAAATTATTTCCTACTGTAGTATTTTTAAAACAAACAATTGCGGGTGGAGCGCAAAAATATTTTGTAGCCGCTGTAAACGAAGGTTTTGGTGCTGAAGAAGTTTGAATGTATTTTGTTTTAGTTAAAGATGCATGGCAATTATTTGCATCTACTACTTGCAAAGAAACATCATAAGTTCCTAAACTTTTATATATGTAAGTTTGAGGATTCTGTTGATTAGAACCTCCAGCATCGCCAAAACTCCATGTCCATGAAGTAATCTTTGATGAGCCAGCAACTGATAAATCAGAAAATTTTACATTTAATGGAAAGCATCCTTGTGTTGAATCTGCTTTGAATTGTACAACAGGGGATTTAAAAACAGTAACTGTTTGAGTTTTCGAACTGCTAACATTTTTATCCGTTACAGTAAGTTTTATTGTATAAACTCCTGGACTTGTAAACTGATACTTTGGATCTTTGATAGTAATAGTAGTAGTGCTATTACCAAAAACCCATTTGAATGTTGCTTTAGATGAAATACCAGTTGAGGTATTTGTACATTCGACAGTAAGATTATCACATCCTGAAATAGTATTATTTAGAATTGTAAAATTTGCTACTGGTTGAGCAAAAATTGAATTCAGACTAAACAGTATAAATAGTAAAACGTAAAATAATTTCACAGTTTATTAAAATATTAATAAATAAAAATTAATGTAAAAAGAAAATTTTTGATAAAATTAATTTTTTTTAGATTGTCATCTTCAATAGAAGTTAATTTTTTTCACAAGGTTATTAACAAATATATTTTATTGAGAAGATTTACACCTTATATTGAATGTGATTTATGCGTCTGTCTTGTTCAATTTTAATGGCGTTATATATAGAAAATTAAATAAGTACGCCTTATATTCTACATCGTTTATCTTTTTTATTTGATAAAATGTTCCAATCAACATCCAGACAAATAAGAAAATTACCATCAATGCGAAGAATGAACAGGTAATTGTTTCGTAACTTGTTTTAACTTTAAACCATAAAACCCCTGTAAATATTAGCATCAATACTATTGCAGCTAAAATAATTCCTACAATAAATTTATTTTTTTCTGAAATAAATCTTTGCTGCATTTTTTTTTGATAAATATTTTCGAACGGTTCTTATTCTTTTATAATTTTCCGAACGTGATCATTTATTCTGACAAAGTAAATGCCTTTTTCAATGCTTGATAATGATAATGTATAATTTAAAGCCTCAGGAAAACATTGATAAATCAGCTTCCCGTAGATGTCCGTTAAGTTGATACGATTAATTATTTTGTTGCTTTCAATAAATATTTTTTCTGATGTTGGATTTGGGTAGATTTTAAAATCATTGGGATTATTCATTTCTTCAATATTGTCAATATTTACAGCAATAACACAATCATAACCTAAATTATTTTTATAAATTAATGTATCATTTTCTGAAACACATAACAATGTATCAGGGTAATTATAATTATTAATAAATCCTGATGTTGAACCTATTCCTTCAATCCAAACGAGAGAATCAGCAAAATGAAATGTTCTGTATTTTTTATTATAATATTCAGAACTATCAATTTTTATAAGGATATGATTAAAATATTGAGATTTAAACGTGTCTCCAACAGAAAGATTAAAATCATAAAGTAAATTTTCATTTGGCTGATAAATATTTCTATTTATCATGTATATTTTTTTATCCGATTCTGCAATGTAGCCAATGAGTTCGCTGTAATTTGTGGGGTTTCCATAACTGTTCACATTGATTACTGAATCAAACAATTCGTGATATACTTTTCCTTTCATAATTGAATCTTTTCCTAATGAATAGGAATGTGTCTCTCTAAACACACCGGCACATTTGCAATCTTTTATAGGTATCATTACATGCAAAACATTCCATCTTTTCGATTTATCAAGCATTTGCCCATAAACGGACAAATTAAATATCATTAAAATAAAAATTAGTTTTTTCATAATATGTATTTAAAATATTTTTTATTTGACATACTAGTTAGTCCCTTATTTATTAAAAACAAGAGAACAAGCCAAGAGGAATGTACATTTATTTCTTTCTTAACCATACACATAATTGCATTCCTGAATTTGTCTTTTTCATATAAGGTTTTAAGATATAATCTGCAAGTTTTGGCATAAAAGTCTCACAAACATAATATCTATAAAATGCTAATTCGTAACCATATTTTCGGGAATGATACTGAAATGATTTTAGACTAAATTCATACAGATGATAGGGTTCGTGCATTGGGCTTATATTCCCAACATAGTCTGTTCGATTTAGCTTATAAAAAAGGTTTATTATTTTGTTTACTAACCAATCAGAAGAAGGAACTTCAATATGAATGATTCCATTTGGCTTCAACCATTTCATTGCCTTTAATATTGAATCAGATGGGTCATAAAGATGTTCTAATACAGCACCAAAAGTTATGAAGTCAAAAGTATTTTCAGGATATTCCACTTCTTCTATCATTTCTAATTTTAAATTGTTGGGATTAATTCCCATTTTTGAAATTGCTTGTTCGTAAAATTGCTTTGATGGTTCAAGCCCATAACTTTCAAATCTTGCCTTTGATAATGCAATCATTGTTTTTCCTAATCCGGCTCCTATATCTAATGACTTCATTCCTGTTTTGAAGTTTATTAAACTTTTTAGTGTATTTATTTCGTGTTGGAAATAGTTGTCATTAAATTCAAAACAGTCTTTCTTCCAATAATTCTCTGGTAGAACTCCGTAATGATCTTGAATGTCAAAAGGAATGGGTTGAGGGTTTGCAAAGATAAGTCCACAGTCGGAGCACTTTGTAATGGTTGTTGTTATCCCAATTTTATTTTTTGGTTTTTTCCCTTGTGACGTATTAAGTCGTTTCCCAAGAATTTTATGAGTGTCTGCTTTAGAGCCACACATATTGCAATTTTCAATGTAGTTGAAATAATATCTAAGTTGCTGTTTCATTTAGTTATCTTTATTTTTGTATTGTCTATAATTCTCACCTTTAGTGTTCTTCCTATCTCTATCAAATTAAAGAAACTGAAATATTTTTTAAATAAATTTTATTTCTGAAAAAACAAATATACAAAAAAATGAAATAATCATTTTTTCATATCAGGGATAGCTTCAATCAGGTTGCGGGTGTATTCGGTTTGTGGATTAGAGTAGAGCTGAGCGGCTTCTCCTGCTTCAATAATTTTTCCGTTTTTCATCACAATAATTTTATCCGACATGAATTTCACAACAGATAAATCATGTGAAATAAAAATATATGTAAATCCAAATTCTTTTTTCAACTGGTTGAGCAGATTGAGCACTTGCGCCTGCACAGAAACATCAAGCGCAGAAACAGATTCATCGCAGATGATGAATTCAGGATTGGGCGCCAGCGCACGCGCAATGCATATCCGTTGTCTTTGTCCACCGGAGAATTCATGCGGATAACGATAAAAATGATTTTCTTCAAGACCAACTTTTATAAGGAGTTCAATCGCTTTTTCTTTTCTGTTTTTTGCATTGGAATACAAACCGTGAATTTTCATCGGCTCTGTTATGGCGTCGCCAATGGTTTGCCTTGGATTCAGCGAAGAATAAGGATCTTGAAAAATAATCTGAATATGTTTTCTCATTTTTCTGAAATCTGTTTCAGGCAAATGTGTAATGTCAATGCCTTTATAGATGATTGAACCGCCCGTGGATTGTATCAATCGCAAGATCGTTCTTCCGAGCGTAGTTTTTCCACATCCTGATTCGCCCACAAGACCAAGGGTTTCACCGGGATAAACTGAAAATGAAACTTTATCCACAGCTTTTACATATTCTTTTGTTTTGCCAAAAAAGTTTTTCGATAGTGGAATATATGTTTTTAGATTTTTAATTTCAAGCGCTGGAGCTTGAGAATAAAGAGTTTCAAGGTTTTTTCGGATTTCATCTTTTGATAATGTCAACGATGAAATAAAATCTTTTACATGCTTATCAGAATTGTTTTGCATGAAATCTGAAAGTGTCGGAAGTTTTTTTAATTGTCTGTCGAGCGGTGGACGACATGCCAGCAATCCTTTGGTGTACGCCTGTTGCGGATGATTGAATAATTCAGTGATATTGTTTTCTTCTATGATTTTTCCTTTGTACATCACAAGCGTACGGTCGGCAATGCTTGCCATCAGCCCAAGATCATGGGTAATGAACAACACGCTCATGCCATATTTTTCTTTCATTTGTTGGATAGTCTCAATGATTTTTTTTTGAATCGTTACATCAAGCGCTGTTGTTGGCTCATCGGCTATCAGCAGCGATGGATTGCAAGACACAGCCATCGCAATCATCACGCGTTGCTTTTGTCCACCGGAAAGTTGATGCGGATATGAATCAAAAATTTTATCCGGTCGTGGCAACTGAACTTCTTCAAACAATGAAATGATTTTTTCTTTTGCTTCTTTTTTTGATATTTTCTGATGTTCACGAATTGCCTCTATCGCTTGATTTCCGCAGGTGAAAACAGGATTCATTGAAGTCATCGGCTCCTGAAATATCATGGCAATTTCTTTTCCGCGATAATGGCGCATTGCCTTATTATCAAGCGAAAGAAGATCAATCGGCGGATTATTTTCTTTGTAAAAAAAAATATTGCTGTTAATTGTTTTTGCAGAAGGAGACAGCAAACCCATGATTGCCAAGGATGTCAAGGATTTTCCCGAACCGGATTCGCCGGCAATACCTAATGTTTCATTCTTATTTAATGAAAAAGAAATATTGTTAACAGGTGTTGATTTCTGCCGGTTTGATTGAAATTCAATTGTAAGATTTTTTACTTCCAGCAGAATGGACATTCAATAAATATTAAATAAAGAAAATTATTTGTTCAGTTTTGCTTCTTCAGCATGAATGTCGGCGCGTAGTTTAGCCCATTCTCTCATGCTGTTATAAAGATCAGGATCGAATTTTGGCATTGTTGCTTTAACTCCGTTTTGAACATTTTTTTTGTATTCAAGCAATTTCATTGCCATCACGGAAAAAACTTTTATTTCTTCTTCAGTATATAAAGCGAGTTCATCTTTCAATGCTTCCAAGCGTGATACTTCTTCTTTAGGTACATTTATTTCCCATTCTTCAATCAGTTCATACAAAGCATCCATTTTTTTCTTGGCATCCGAACGTTTTGAAACCTGTAGTTTTTCAAGGTCTTCCAGCGCTTTGATGTATTCGTCTTCGTTGGTTATCTTTTTCATTGTAATAATTATAAATAAAAATCGATAATTTTGATACTCACAAAAATAGATAAATCATTAAGCATTTGCAAAAATGAATTACTTAATTTTTTTCAAGTTTTTCAACTCTTTTTAACAAGTTCAAAATATGAATGGACATTCAAGTTAAATTTTTTTCACTTAATTCTCATACATTGTTAATTTTGTAAAAAAATAAGTGTGAAAAAAAGAGGAATTGTTTTAAAGTCAACAGGCAGCCTGTATATTGTGAAACCTGAGGATTCACCGCGAATAACATGTTCCTTAAAAGGCAATTTCAGAATCAAAGGCATTAAGTCCACAAACCCTGTGGCTGTTGGCGATTATGTTGTTGTTGAAATTCAGGAACAACATGAAATCGCAATAATTACAGAAGTATTAGAAAGAAAAAATTGCATTGTTCGTCAAGCGACAAACCTTTCCAAGCGCACACATCTTATTGCGGTTAATATTGATTGTGTTTACATTATTGTTTCTTTAAAGCAACCTTGTATTCCGCTTGGTTTTATTGACAGATATTTGGTGGCAGCAGAATCTTATTTTATTCCTGCTAAAATTATTTTTAATAAAATTGACATGTATGATAAAAAGGCAGAAATCCTTTTAAATCAATACAATGAAATATATTCATCTATAGGTTATTCGTGTCTTGAAACATCTGCAGTAAAAGGCGATGGTATTGCAGAATTAAAAGAAATGTTAAAAGGGAAAGTGAATTTATTTTCCGGTCAATCGGGCGTTGGGAAATCCTCATTAATCAATAGATTGCAGCCTGAACTGGATTTGAAAACAGCGTCTGTTTCTTTATTTAATGAAAAAGGAAAACATGCAACAACGTATGCTGAAATGTTTGAAACAGAAGGTGGATATATCATTGATACGCCCGGTTTGCGCGGGTTTGAACTGATCGATTTTACAAAAGATGAAATTTCACTTTTTTTTCCTGAGATGAAAGCATTGTCGCCACATTGTCATTTTTATAATTGCACACATACGCATGAGCCGGATTGTGCGATAAAGCTGGCGCTTGAAAAGGGTGAAATTGCACAATCAAGATATATGAATTATTTGATGATGTTAGAAAGTCATCAAGAAAATTATAAAAAAGATAAATAAATATTTATGCGGGTTGTTATTCAACGTGTTTCGGAAGCAAGCGTAGAAATTAATCATGTGGTTAAAGGTAAAATCAATCATGGATTGCTTGTCTTTGCAGGCTTTGAAGATAATGATACGTTTGAAGATATTGTATGGATGGCTGCAAAAATAGCACGTTTAAGAATCTTCAGTGATGATAAAGGTTTAATGAACTTATCACTTTCAGAAACCGGAGGAAATATTTTATTGATCAGTCAATTTACTTTACATGCAAGCACAAAGAAAGGGAATCGTCCTTCATTTATTCGAGCTTCAAAACCGGAAACGGCTATTCCACTTTATGAAAAATTTATAGATATACTTGAAAGAGAAACAGGGAAACAGCCTCAAACAGGCGCGTTTGGTGCGGATATGAAAGTAGAACTAATTAACGATGGTCCGGTAACCATTGTTATTGATTCAAAAAATAAAGAATAAAAATTTTCTAATAAAATTTAACACTTCTGTTATCGCCGCCATCTCTAATATATCTGATGGTGAAATCAATACTTCCTGTGCCTGGTTTGGATTGATTAAGAGTTGAAATTGTATATTCGTAAGAAAAGATGAATTTAAAATCTAGAAATTCAAATCCGCCTGAAAGAGCCACAGCATCAGTCGTTCTATAAAAAGCGCCAAGTTCAAAAGAGGATACGTTTTTATTTCTAAAATTATTAAATGACAGTAAGTATCCAATACTTCCTTGAATGAAATTTCCTTGTTGAGCAACAAGAAATTGTGGAATCATACTGGTATTTCTTGATGCAATGTATTCAAAACCGCCGTAAGCAATCAGTTTTCGAGGCAAACGACTTTGATAGCCGGTAAATGATTCATCAGGATTTGTAAGATGATAACCTGAAATTCCAAACCATGGTTTACTTCTTTTCCAACGGTCTTTTACAAACCAAAGTAACCCTGCATTAAAATCAGGATAGAGTACGCTGCTTTTTGAAAAGGTTTCATGAGAAGGATTATCAGGAGAATAACCAATACCGTCAATATATTGGTCATTAAAAGAAAGTTTATTGGGATCAAAACTTTTTTGTTTGATGCCCGCCTGTAGTCCAAATGATAAGTATTGATGACTTTTTTTTGACAAAATTCCTGTATAACCCACACATGCCATAGCAGACAGATCATTCATAGTGCCTTTTAATGATGAGTTATTGTTGATCAGAACGCCGAGAGCTACGTTCTTTTTAGGTATTGGCATGTCAAAAGAAACAGTTTCTGTAATCATTCCTCTTGTTAGCAGGTTTGACCATTGATCTCTATGATTTAGCCATAAACGATATTTTGCACTTTGAAAATAACCTATTGTTGCGGGATTAATTTCTAATGGAGAAGATGTATAAAGACTCATTTGAGCATCTTCCTGAGCTTCCATCTTCAGGAAACAAATAAAACAAATAATCAGTATAAAAAAATATTTCTTCACTTTAAAATAGATTTTAATACAAACCTACATGAATTTTTCTAAATAGCCAAAAAAAAAAGAAAAAAAGGTAATGTTTTAGGTGTTTGTCAAAATGAAAAATAAAAAGATGCATACTTAAACTGCTGGAATTTTTTAGTATAACAAATATTATTGCTTATTGGTGCTGAATTTTTTTTGACAACGATTGCATATTAGTTTTACTGTATCGCGAGCATTCTTAATGGCAATAGGCAATCCACCGCCTGGAACAGACCAGTGGCTTGAGAAGAAAAAATTTTGCAACCCTTTAATTTCAGGCAAAACAGGAGAGGATGCTACAATATTTTTTCCTGGCATCCATCCTTGTGTACTACCTTGCCAATTATTTGTATATCGAAAATAAGTGGCTGGAGTGGCTAAATCTATTTCTTCAATATTATTTTTAATGTTGAAGAATTTTTTTTCTAATATGTCAATTATTTCGTCAGCAAACAATTGTTTATTTTTTAAATATATTTCTTTATCCTTTTTTCTCAAATCAATCCAAAAGTCGCTATTGTCAGTGTTCAGACTTACAGAGACAACTGTTTTTCCTTCCGGTGCAAGGGTTGGATCATAATTATAAATGTGAACTTCCACACGAGAATATTTTGTTCCGTCAGGGGAAATAAGTTCCTTTTCTAAAGGAAAACGGATAAGATGAGGATAATCTTTGAAGGATTTTTTAATACCTAACGATAAAAGCATGATGGAATAAAATACTTTAAGATTTTTTTGATCTTTTAAATTTAAGATTTTTTTGTTAATGTATTTACCTTCCAATGCTTTAAAATGCGTGAAATACCAATCAGTACAAGACAACGTAATCTCTGAAAAATATTTTTCTCCGTTTTTAAGAAGAATACCTTTTGCCTTATTGTCATCAATGATAATTTTTTCAATAGAAGAATTGAAATTGATTTTGCCTCCCAATGAAAAATATTTTTCTTCCAGCTTTTTTGCAAAACAATATGAGCCTCCAATTGGATAACCGGCTCCTTGACGATCAAAATAAGCAAGTGGCATAGTAATAATTAAAAGATTTTGTTCTTCGCCGTCAAATAAAAGTTTAAAAGCTTCTTTTAGAAAAGGGTTCGTGAGCTTTTTTGCAAAACTAAAGTTTGTGACATTTTTCCATTTTAGAAATAAAAATACAAATGGAAGAAGTTGTATCATTTTAATCCTGTTTTTTATTACAGACAAAAAAGTGGTGTCATCAAAAATAGGAGGGATTTCATATTGTGGAATTTGCCGCATCATCCCTGTAAGTTTTTTAATTGCCAACATATCTTCCGGTGCAAGATCAATTAGATATTTTTCAAGTCGGTTGATGTTTGTGTATAGATGAAAAATTTTATTATTGTATTTGTCTGAATTATTAAGCAATTCAATGTCAATCCTTGTTTCATGATGATGAAATTGGATTGACTTCATGTCTAAAAGTTCGCTCCATAGTTTGAAAAAAGGGCTGCTGTTGTTTGATCCGAGAAGCCAATGCACGCATCCATCAAAAGTATAATTGCCTCTTTTCCAACTGGTGCAAAGTCCACCGGATGTTGAGTTTTTTTCAAATATCTCTGTTTCAAAACCATTCATCTGAAGGTAACATCCTGCTGTAATCCCTGATATTCCTGCACCTATGATGGTTACCTTTTTTTTATTTTCCATTTATTTTTTTAAAAACTGAAGAGATTCTAATGATAGCTGATTTGAAAGAAAAAAATTAGGTTGATAGAATGAGTTTATTTCATTTCAAGTATTCCTTTGATTTTGCTGAAAAGATATTGTTCAAAATAAACTTTTGCATTTAACAAAACAGAATGTTTATCTTTTGGTTTCAGTTGAATATCTACGTGAATGATTTTATTTATTTTTGGATTGATTACACTAACGTATTTAATCGTATCTGCTTTTTTAAGTATTACTTCTTTTTTTAAAATTTCTGTAGCTATTTCTTTTACCATTTGAATGATGCAAACGCCAGGTACAACAGGTGTTTCAGGGAAATGACCTTTGAAAATATTGTGATTCTTATTTAATTCAATTGTTATTTGAAAGCATCCTTCTTGCTCAGTTGCATTCATTTTAATGATATGGAAAAAGTCATTTATAAGCATAATCAATTTTTTGAAAGCGTATTTAATTGCATCTTGAAATGAATATTAAAATGAGAGATCACAATTGAATCAGGAAATAAATCGGAGTTCTGATAAAAATCAATATTTACTTTTTTTAATATTCCTGATGTTTGCAGAATACGTTTGATTCTATTAGTTTTAACATTATAAAAGTAATAATTTTTTTCTCCTTTGTTTTTTATTTTCAAAATTTTATTCTCAAAATCATTTTGAGAAAACTCAATACATCGTTCATTTTTATTGAGATTCATTAGCAGCAACCCAATATCGTTTTTTAGCATATTGATGAAAGGCTTTCTGTTCAGTGCTTCCATGCAATAATGTATTTTAAAATTATCAATGGAATCATTTTTTTGAATGTTAAAAAAATCCATATCAAAATATTTTATTCCAATTTCATTTAGAAAAACTACGCGGCAACTATTGTTTGCAGATGGTTTAAATACCATTATTCCTGAAATTTCATTGTTGAGAATCTGTAATGATGTTTGGAAAAAATAAGTGCCGGTATCTTTTTTAAATAGTGAATATACTTCATTTTCTTTAACCGTTCTTTTTTCAACTTTATGATATCCGTTGAAAATATTGAAAGAGCAGCCAATGAAAAAAAATGAAAAAAGACTAATTAAAAATAAATTTTTCTTCAGAAACATTAATATTCAGCTTTTTATTTGAAAATTCTATATTGGTGAAATCGCCGCCATCTTCGACCATTTTGAGCTTTGAAACAGATAAATCTTTTTTGTCAAAATAGATTTGTATTTCGGACATTATTTGTTTCATTTTTTCTGATTTCGGAATCAGTTTGACATAATATAATTTATCGTTTTCAAAAAAATCTATTTTGTATTCTTTTTCTTTATTTAGAATGCTTCCTTGAATGCAGCCAAGCATAAAATTGTTTATTTCTTTAAAAATTTTATTGGACTGTGAATCATATTGTTTTTTCTGATGTTGGTCTTTTATAAAGATCTTGTCATTGTTGATAATTATGAGGTATTTGTATGGCTGAATATATTCCCAACGGACTTTGTTTTCTTTTTTAAAACAGAAATATCCTTTAGAAATTATTTTATTGGATAAAAGACTGAGATTTTTTTCCTGAACAAATTCACTTTCGACTGTTAAAGTTTTTTTTGATGCATCCTGCAATCTTGCTTTGAATGCAGCAATATCTTTCATTGGCATGAAGGACTGGGTAAATGAAGAAAAATAAAAGAGAAATAAAATCAATGTTATCAGAGTACGTTTATTCATATGCATTAATTTTTAATAATTCTTCTAAGCCAACCACTTGGTAATTAATGTTTTTTAAGTAAACAATTAATTCATTGAGCAAAGGTAAAATATTTTTATGTGAATCATGAAAAAGGATGATGTCTCCGGGTTTTAAATGCTTTTTAATTTTTATTAATATAGTTTCTGCACTTATATTTTTTGTATCGAATGTTCTTAAACTCCATCCGATAGAGGTCATTCCAGTTTGTTCAATGGCTTTTTTAAAGTTAGGATTTGTTACTCCATAAGGCGGACGAAAAAGTTTTGGAGTTTTATTTATAAGCTTAAAAATAATTGAATTGGTTTCTTCAATTTCATTTTTAATTTTTTTTGAGGAATATAAATCAAACCAGAAATGATGTGAATAGCTGTGATTGCCTATAATATGACCGGCAGCGTCAATATCTAGTATTAGATTTTTATTGTTTTCAATATTTTTTCCAATGCAAAAAAATGTTGTTTGAATATTATTTTTTGCAAGAAATTCAAGCAATGGTGGCGTGAAATCGCAGTTTGGAGCATCATCAAAAGTGATTGCAATTTTTTTTTCGGTAGTATTAGCAGAACACAATGATTTTAAATAAAAGTTCCATGCAATATATGTTGACCCTAAAAAAATCACAAATGAATAAAGAAAAATAATTAAAATAAAAATATAAAACGGAAATAGAATAAACGTATGAACCACTGTCAATGCAGCAATTATCAATACAAATAAGATGGTTGTCGTTCTGAAATTTAGCATTTTCTTATCAGAAATAATGAATGATTTATATTTTGATAATGATTATAAATTAGAATATTTTTAAATTCAGTAATTGGATACTCTTTCAATTTTAATAGTTGAGGTACTGCTTGATTTTTTAAAATGTTGATGCCAGTCCAGAATCCAAAGGCTGAAGCAGTATGATATTCGCCGCAAAGATGTTTAAAATAAGCTGATGGAGTATTTTTGAAAATCGTATCCATTAAAAAATAATAAGGCGCATCAAAGTTTTTATCTCCATTGATACCAAGAAGAGCCAGATCAATATCTTGAATATTTAAATTATTTTGAGATAGAAATTTATTTATTTTAGAAGATATTTCTTGATGATCAGTTGGTTTAAAAAAGGTTGATATTCCTGTTAAAGAAGCATACGTTTTTTCTGTTTCTTTATTGCTCAACATAAAGAACGTTGAACCTTCTCCGGCAATTGTTCCGCCAGAGTTTGATGATGAAAGTTGTAGGTTGTTGATGGATTTTCTTTTTAAAAATCCTAATCGTTTTAATATTAAATAAAAATTATTCGTCAGTTCATCGCTGGCGCCTGTAAGAACATTGGATGCTTTATTTTCGTTCAACATCATCATCGCATCAATCATTGCACTTTCAAATGAAAAACCACGATGAACATATGTAAAATTATAATTATGACATTTGATCAATAATGCAATTTGTGCTGCAATTGTGTTATGTGTAGATTGAATGAAAGGCGTTGGATTCAGTAGCTTTTCATCGTTCTCAATGATTGACGTTAGAAATTTTTCAGTATCTTCAATACATCCCATCCCTGTTCCAACTATGATTGCATCCGGATTGTCAATTGCAGCTTCCTGCAAACAGATTTTTGCAGCACAATAACCATTTTTGATTATTTTGCTCATTCTGCGGGCTGCCATTGGGTTAATGTAATCTTTGTAAATCGGTTCAACGCAATTTAAATGGTCAGTTTGTTCGTGCTCAATGATTTTATCAAGAAACTCACCATTAAAAGTTTTTTGTGGAGATATATTGCCGGTGCCGTTGATATATATTTTCATTTTAATATTTTGAAAAAATCAATGTGGTATTATTTCCCCCAAATCCAAATGAATTTGATAAAACGTTTCTGACAGGTTTGTTATGTATCAATGTATTGACCGGACTAATTTCCAGTTCTTTCATCTGATTTGAAAAATTCAAATTCGGAAAAATTAATTGATGTTGAATAGCTAAACAGCTGAAAACAGCTTCAATTCCACCTGAAGCAGCCAGTGTATGTCCTGTATAAGATTTTGTGGAACTAAACATTGGATCTTTATTGCCAAATATTTTTTCAATGGCTTTACCTTCTGTCAGATCATTATTTGGAGTACCTGTTCCGTGAGCATTAATATAATCAATATCTTCAGGATTAAGTCCGCTAGTTTCAAAAGCCTTACTAATAGCCAAACATGCGCCATATCCATCAGGCGATGATGCCGTTTGATGAAATGCATCACAAGCATTTCCATATCCTTTTAATTCGCATATAATATTTTTATTATTTATTTTGATTGATTTTTCTGATTCCAGAATAACGAATCCAGCTCCTTCGCCCAGATTCAGACCATTACGCGTTTCATCAAATGGGCGGCAGTGGCTTTTATCAAGGATCATCAGAGAGTTAAACCCATTTAATGTGAATTTGGTCAGTGCGTCTGTACCACCGACAACAACCCTATCTAAAATGTTATTTTTTATTAAACGAGCACCAAGCATTATTGCATTTGCAGAAGAAGAACATGCCGTGCTGATTGTTGTAATATAATCTTTGATGCCGAGATGTTCTGCAATTTGTTCAGTGCTGTCACCGCAATCATGTGTGATGATATTTCGCAGTCTACCGGAATTTGGATTGTTAATGAAAGAAGGAAAAAAAATTTCTGTCTTATCCATGCCCCCAACTGTTGTAGCTGAAATTAGTCCTGTACGAAATTCTGAAATATTTTCAATACCTGCATTTTTTAAAGCTTCTTTGGCTGCAATCATTCCCAGCAAAGCAGTTCGCGAAAGATTCGTTTTCTTTTTTGGCTGAACTAAATCGTATAATTCATTATTGGAATATTTTACTTCTCCGACGGGAAAATCAAATTGATGAATAGTATTGAGAAATGTAGGAAAACCTATTCCGTGTTTTGACTGACGGATAGATTCTAAAACAACTTGAGTTGTATTACCGATAGCACAGATGATACCGGTTCCAGTAATAAAAACTCTTTCTGACACTAATTTTTTTTCTGATGGTTTAGAATATGTTCAGCCATAGATCTGACTGAATGCAAAACTTTTTTCCCTTCTTCCGCTGTATTAATTTTGATACCGTATTTTTTTTCAAGCAATACGTTTAATTCAAGTGCATCAATGGAATCCAGCCCTAAACCTTCAATGAAAAGTGGCGCATCAGCATCAATATCATCAGGACTCATTTCTTCCAGGTTCAATGCTTCAATGATTTCTTTTTTGAGTTGGATGATTATTTCTTCCATGATTAAAATTTCTTGTTATATATTTTTTCAATGTTTTCAATGTCAAAGATAATATTTCCTTTACAATCCTTACAATTCTTCTCTTTCTTTTTAATTAGAAAAAGAACTGATTCATATTTTTCCTTATATTTTTCAACCCATCCGGCGATGCATTCATTCACAATATTTTTTTCAAAAAGATAATTGACATATTGAAAAATAAAAGATGAATCAAAATGTTCAGTAATATAAAAAGCACTTTCTCCTGTGATTTTATGTCTGATGCAGATTTCGCCAATCATTATGTTTGGCAATGTATAGACGAAGATTGCAGGACTAGGGAAATAGTCTATTTTGTTGCTGATCGTTTTTTGATGGTTAATATCTGTGTCAAGTGAGGCAGAAGAATTACAAAGGATTAATCCTGTTTCATCCCGATTTGCTGACCATTCATGATCTTTCAAAAGTAGTTCAGATGTTATGAACCCGAGTTTACTTAGATTATCCATTTTATAAAATTTAGGATAATCTATTTTAGAATATTTATATAATCCTTTAGAAAAATCAGAAAAACTTTTTTCTTTTTCATCATGATAAATTTCTTTATCATCAAGAGAAACAGTGTTATCCCTGATAATACAGTATTTTTCTATTATATATTTTTTGTTCATTGTTTGATAAACAGAACTGCCGCATTGCATCCACCAAAACCTGAAGCGAGTTTGAGACAGTTATTGATTTCTTTTTGATGAGTGTTTGTGATTATATTTATATTTTTTGAAACACCTGTTTCATTAAATCCTTTTGTTTCAAATAATAGGTTATTCCTTAGACTGTAAGTTCCTACAATAGATTCAATAATACCTGCTGCACCAAGCGTATGTCCAAAAAATCCTTTTAAACTATTAACTGGAGTTGATTCCAGACCTGCCCAACTAATTGCTTTTGCTTCCATTTCATCATTGTATGGAGTTGCAGTTCCGTGTGCAGAAATATAATCTATTGTAGAAGGATTATTATTCCGTTTCAATGTATTTTGAATTGCTAACCACAATCCTTCGCCTGTGCGCGATGGACCTGAGATATGATTAGCATCGTTGCTGACAGCGCCTGCACCGATTTTAATATTATTTTTATCAGAAGTTGGTTTTTTTGTTGTGAGAATAATTGTGCCGCATCCTTCTCCCAGACTAAGTCCGTCACGAGATTTATCAAAAGGTTTGCAAGGTCCGATACTTAATGATTTGAATGATAAAAAACCTGAAACAACAAATTCAGAAATAATATCTACACCGGTAATTATTATATTTTCATATTCTGTTGTTTGCAATAACCTTTCAGCTGTAATGAGTCCAATTACACCGGAAATACAGGCATTTGAGACAATCACCGGCTGATTTGGATTGTTAAAAAATGACTGAATTAATTTTGCTGTATTCCAAATAAATATTCTTTTCTGAGGAAATAATTCTTTTTTATTTTTCTCAAGCAAATCAATATTTCCTTTGGTAGTTGAAAGTACGAAAAGTGTTTTTTTACTTGTCACATCAATATCAGTAGTTGAAAGTGCATCTGTGATTGACAAAAGTGCAAGTTGTTCAAATTTTGTGTATTTGGTTGGATCGTCTATTGATGCAAATGTTTTAGCAAGAATTTGATTATTTATTAATGATGCAAAAAAAGGTTCAGACGATAGTGCTGAATCTTGAATATTTTTTATCCCTGTCAAATTTTTGCTGATATTGCTCATATTCTCAGCCGTGGTGAAGCCAAGAGGAGAAATAATATTATCAGAAGCAATATAAACGTCTTTCATATAATAATCAGAGATAATTTTTTGTTATAACAGTTTCATTTTCTTTTTCCAATCAATGAAAAATTGGGGTGATGAAAGAATAAGTTCGCGGTTTTCATTAAGAAAAACTTGTACACTTTTACCGGTCGAAACAATCACTTTTTTTTCTAATGAATTTTTGTAGATGGTATATTCAAATTTAAGTTTTGCAGCATCACAATCAATATATTTTGTCTCTATAATCGCTGTGTCTCCATATTCTAAAGGGAGTTTATAATCACACGAAATGTGAACGAGTGGTGTATATATTCCTTGATTATAGAAATCATAATAGCTCAGCCCGTGTTCTTCGCCGAATGCTTCTCTGCCATCTTCAAATAATTTGATGTAATGACCATGCCAGAGAATTCCCATTGAATCCACCTCATTAAATCTTATTCGTGATTCAGTAAAAACAATAATATCTTTTTTAATCATTGTTGCAGATTTTATTCTTTGCTAAAATAAGTACTAAGTGTAAATATATTAAAAGTTAATTTTTATTTTTTTAAACAGTCTGAACTGATCTGAAATCAGGCAATATGAATAATCTTTTGATAATATTCTTGTAATCCTTCAATAGGTGATTGAAGAATTTTATCAATATGAATTTTATGTTCAATAGAACATTGAATCAATAATTCAGAAAAAACATGAGCAATTGATCCGGTAAAATGAACAGGCAAATCTTTATATTCAGGATAGATTAAAATATAATATTTGAAAAAATCATGAAAACAATTTTTTACTATTTGGTTAATAAATGGATGGTTTATATTTTCCGAAAGAAAATAGCTGAAAGATGCGAGAAATCTATTTGGGAAAGGTTTATTGTAAATAGTTTGTATAATTTCAGATTGCTCAATTTTATATTTTTGATAAAATAATTCTGAAAGTTCAATTGGTAATTCTTTTGTTAAATAAGCTTTCAGCAATGTTGTTCCAAGATGCGCTCCGCTGCCTTCATCACCGAGAATATATCCCAAAGAAGTAACTTTATTAATAATTTTTTCCCCATCAAAAAAACAGGAGTTTGAACCTGTTCCGAGAATACAAGCAATCCCTGATTGATCACCACATAAAGCAATGGCTGCGCCATGCAGGTCTGTATAAATTTCAATTTTTGTTTCCGGAAATATTTTATTTAATGCTTCTGAAATTTTTTGTTTGTTTTCATCTGTTGAACATCCTGCGCCATAAAAATAAATTTCAGAAATTTTTTCTTGAACATTCGGAAGTAGTTCATTACAGAGCAAATCATGAATTCCTTTTTCATCAATAAAATTGGGATTAATTCCACTTGTCTGAAAAATTTTTGATGAAATTTTTTTATCTATTTTAATCCAATCTGTTTTGGTTGCACCGCTGTCAGCAACAAGTATCATTTATTAAAAAGTTTATTTGTTGGAAAATTCAATTGAGAAAGTTTGTCCATCTTCAGCAAGAAATGTTTCCGGAAAAATATTTTTTGCTTCTTCCAGCAAAGGATTTAAATCATCATATCTGGCAGAGAAATGTCCGATCAATAATTTTTTCACTTCTGCTTTTTGGGCTATTGTTGCGGCTTCTGTGGTTGTTGAATGCAATTTCTCTTTTGCCGCATCGCTTTTATCTTGCATAAAAGTTGCTTCGTGATAAAGTAGATCAACACCTTTTATTGTATCTAAAATAGGTTCAAAATAAGCTGTATCCGAACAATAAGCATAAGCTCGTGGAGTAGGAGAATCAATTGTTAATAGTTCATTTTTATAACTATTTCCTTTTTCGTCAATAAAATCTTCACCTTTTTTTATTTTATCTAAAACGTTGAAAGGAATATTTATTTTTTGAATCATTTCTTTTTTAATGTTTTTTTCTTTTTTCTTTTCTTTAAAAAGAAATCCACACGTTGGAATTGAATGATACAAAGGGAATGACGAGACTATCAGCTTTTTATTTTCAAAAATTATTTTACTTTTTTCATTTTGCAAATAATGAAAAATTAAAGGAAAAGCCAATCGAGAATTTGAATATTTAAGTTGGATGTTTATTATTTCCTCAAGTTCAGCATGTGCATAAATATGCAGTTCTTCTTTTCTTCCCAGCAGATGCATGGTTGAAATCAGTCCGATCAATCCGAAGTAATGATCGCCATGAAGATGACTGATAAAAATATGCTGAATACGCTGGAGTTTTAAATGATATTTTCGTAGCTGAAGTTGCGTTCCTTCACCGCAATCCAATAAAAATAATTTGTCCTGAATATTTAATAGTTGAGATGTCTGATTTCTCTCAGTTGATGGAATGGCAGAATTGCAGCCTAAGATGGTTACTGAAAAAATCATTAATTCCCAGTAATAATCATTCTGTGTGTTGCCGTTTGACTGCCATTTGAGATTTTATAAAAATAAATTCCGGCAGGCAAAGAATTTGATTCGAAAATTATTTTTGAGATACCGGCTTGCACTGAATATTTTTCAGTCCTGACAAGCCTTCCAACAATATTATAAATGGTGAGTTCTATTTTTGCATTATTAGGTACAGATACTTCAATTTCAGTTTTTTTTGTAAATGGATTTGGAATGTTTTGTGAAATATTGAATTTGAAAGCTTCTGTTTTTGCAATACCTGTAGGTGTTGTATCAAGTATTATAATTGATAAATCATGTTTTTCTGACAGTACTGCAGGTCCAAGAAAATATTGTCCGAAAAGACGATAGTAAATAGTGATTTTATGGATAGAAGTATCAGCCATTATTGGTGTACCAAAAAGTCTTAAGCAACCTAATTGTCCGCCATTAAAATGATCTTTAGGATTCAGTTCATACGTAAAATTTTTTGGTTTATTCCCAATACTGTCAACGATAACTGAATCAATAGTTGCATCGACTGATTGATATTTAACATTTAAAGGAATCTTTACGGTGATTGTTTGTTCGTAAGGTTTGCCAACATAAGCAACGGGGAGATTTTTGGGGCAAAACAAAGTGTCTGTACAATCTAAACTATATGAACACTGTGATTTTACTGCTGATGAAATAAAATAAAAAGCTAAAATAAGCAAGTAAATTTTTTTCATGAGAATAAATTATTTTAGTAAATAATTATGAGAGATTATATAAAACCCCGATAGTGTTTGCTATCGGGGTTTACATTGCTTACAAAGATTATTCTGCTGAAGCTTCTTCTTCCTCTTTTTGTGATGCTAATTTATCAGCAGCTATTTTTTTCTGTTCCATTCCGGTTTTAATTTCACCAAGAATAGCTAAATCACCCAGTGTGGTTTTTTCCATTTTATTATCATTGGAAACTTTTGGTGATTTTTGTTTTGATTTTTTATCATCAGTTTCATCTTCTTTTTTCTTGCTTTTTTCTGAGCTTGCAATATCTCTGAAAATTTTTGAATGAGAAAGTATGATTTTTTTGTTTTCTTTTGAAAATTCGATGACTTTAAAATCAAGCGTTTCGTCCACTTTTGCATTTACTCCGTCTTCTTTTGTTAAATGGCGGATAGGTGCAAATCCTTCAACTCCGTAAGGCAGAGCAATAATCATACCTTTATCTGTAGCTGAAACAATGGTTCCTTTGTGAACGGAATCAATAGTGAAAACTGTTTCAAATATATCCCATGGATTTTCTTCTAATTGTTTGTGTCCAAGGCTGAGTCTTCTGTTTTCAGCATCTATATCAAGGACAACAACATCAATTTTTTCTCCAATTTTTGTAAATTCGGCAGGATGTTTAATTTTTTTCGACCATGAAAGATCTGAAATATGAATCAATCCGTCAACACCTTCTTCAAGCTCAACAAAGATGCCGAAGTTAGTAAAGTTTCTTACTGTTGCTTGATGTTTTGATTGAATTGCATATCTTTCTTTAATGTTTGTCCATGGATCTGGCATGAGTTGTTTGATGCCGAGTGACATTTTTCTTTCTTCTCTGTCAAGAGTTAAAACAATAGCTTCAACTTCATCGCCAATTTTCATGAAATCTTGAGCGCTTCTTAAATGCTGTGACCATGACATTTCTGAAACGTGGATCAATCCTTCAACTCCTGGTTTTACTTCGATGAATGCGCCGTAATCTGCAAGTACAACTACTCGACCTTTAACTTTATCTCCGATTTTCAGGTCAGCATCCAATGAATCCCATGGATGTGAAGTAAGTTGTTTCAGACCAAGAGCGATACGTTTTTTCTCATCATCAAAATCGAGAATAACAACATTGATTTTTTGATCTAATTGTACAATTTCTTCAGGATGATTAATTCTTCCCCATGACAAGTCCGTGATATGAATCAAGCCATCAACACCGCCGAGGTCAATAAATACACCGTATGATGTAATATTTTTAACAGTTCCTTCAAGAATTTGACCTTTTTCAAGTTTCTTGATAATTTCTGCTTTTTGTTCTTCAAGTTCAGCTTCGATAAGCGCTTTGTGTGAAACAACAACATTTTTAAATTCATGATTGATTTTAACAACCTTGAATTCCATTGTTTTTCCTACATAAACATCATAATCGCGAATAGGTTTCACATCAATCTGTGAACCTGGAAGGAAGGCTTCAATACCGAAAACGTCAACAATAAGACCACCTTTTGTGCGGCATTTAACAAAGCCGTTAACGATTTCTTCTTTTTCAAGCGCTGAATTTACTCTTTCCCATGATTTTAATGTGCGAGCTTTTTTATGTGAAAGTATGAGTTGTCCGTTTGGATCTTCCTGATTTTCAACATAAACTTCAACTGTATCGCCAACTTTTAAATTTGGATTATATCTGAATTCTGATAATGGAACTACTCCATCTGACTTGTAACCAATATTGATAACAACGTCTCTGTTTGTTTTTGAAACGACTGTTCCATCAATGACATCCTGAACAGTTATTGAACTAAGTGTGCCGTCATAAAGTTTCTCAAGTTCACTTCGTTCTTCTTTTGAATAAATGTCTTCATTTTTTGAATACAATTTCCAATTAAATTCTTCCTGAAGATTGTTGTTCTTGCTGATAACTGAAGATTGTTCATCTTGCGTTGCTTCTGATAAATTGTTTTCAGTTTCAATGTTTAATTCGTTGTTTTCCATGAAATAATGTAAATGATAAATAATGTTAATAGTCCGTGAATTTCGCCTTAAATTTTAAGTTTAAAGGGGGTGCAAATATACATATATTTTTATTTAGAATAGAATTAGTCTTGAAAAGTTTTTTAGAGAAGATGTTAAAAATCAATAAATAATGTGATTAAAAAATAAGTATGTTTGTTAGATAAAAATATAAAAGATAGGAGTTTTTAATAGTTTTTTATATATTTTTGCACAAAAATTAGCCCTTTTTTACGATTTTTCAATTTTTTTAAATTATTTAGTTTAAATGTTAAAAATAGGTAAGAAACAATTGACATTGGACGATTTGATTCATGTCTTGTTTGAAAATGAAAAAGTAGGTATTCCTGATGAAGTTTTAGATAAAGTAAAAAATAGTCATGATTTTTTAAAAGAATTTCATGAAGATAAAATAATTTACGGGATAAATACCGGGCTGGGGCCAATGGCTCAGTATAAGATTAATGATGAAGACAGAATTAAACTTCAATATAATGCAATAAGAGGCCATTCGGCAGGATGCGGTGAACGAGTTCAAGATATTTATGTGCGTTCTGCTATGATTGTTTTACTCAGCAATTTCTCTAAATCTTTTTCAGGAGTTCATCCTGAAGTGCCTGCTTTAATCAAAGAAATGATTAATCGTTCGATCATTCCTGTCGTATTTGAACATGGTGGCGTTGGTGCCAGTGGCGATCTGGTTCAGATGGCGCATATCGCTCTTGCACTGATTGGCGAAGGAGAGGTTTCATACAAAGGGAAAATTATTCCGACAAAGACTGCTTTTCAGAAAAATAAACTTGAACCTATCTCAGTACATTTACGAGAAGGTTTATCTCTTATAAACGGCACTTGTTTTATGACAGGTATTAGTATTGTTAATCTTATACATGCTAAGAACCTTGTCAATTGGGCATTAACAGCATCTGCCATTATCAATGAAATTGTCAGATCATTTGATGATTATTTTTCTAAAGAACTTAATCAGGTTAAATTACATCAAGGTCAAAATTATATTGCTTCAACAGTAACATCTATGCTGAAAGATAGCAAACTTATCAGAAAAAGAGAAGAGCATTTTTTTAATGATAAACGGGAAGAAAAATATGTATTTGCCGATAAGGTGCAAGAATATTATTCAATTCGCTGTGTGCCGCAAATACTGGGACCTATAATTGACACACTTGAATATGCTGAAAAAGTTGTTATCAATGAAGCCAACTCCTCCAGCGATAATCCAGTGATAGATGTTGCTAATCAGAATATTCATCATGGTGGCAATTTTCATGGTGATTATATATCTTTTGAAATGGATAAAGTAAAAATTGCAATAACCAAATTGTCTATGCTTTGCGAAAGACAGCTAAACTATTTGATGAATGATAAATTGAATAATAAACTTCCACCTTTTGTTAATCTTGGTAAACTTGGCGTCAACTTTGGCATGCAGGGCGTTCAATTTACTGCTACTTCAACAACAGCTGAAAATCAAACGTTGTCATTTCCGATGTATGTTCATAGTATATCAAATAATAATGACAATCAGGATATAGTCAGCATGGGAACCAATTCAGCACTAATTGCCCGAAGAGTAATTGAAAACACATATCAGGTTTTATCAATTGAACTTATATCTATTCTTCAGGCAATTGATTATTTAAAAATAGAAAATAGATTGTCTTCATATACTCAAAAAATATATTCAGATTTAAGAAAAATAGTTCCGATGTTTAAAGAAGATAATATTAGATATCCTGAAATATTTAATATGAAATCATATATCAGCAACAATCAACTTGAATTTGATTTTTTATCTGAAGAAATTAAAAGTAAGAAAGAGAAAAGTAAAATTATTGTGAATAAAAATTAATGATGAACGCATTAGTTACCGGTGGTTCTAGAGGGATTGGCAGAGCTATTTCAGTTAAACTTGCTGAAATGGGCTTTCATGTGTTGATTAATTATATTTCAAATGAAACAGAAGCGGCAAATACGCTTGAATTAGTTAAAGCAAATGGAGGTTCAGGTGAATTATTAAAATTTGATGTCACAAATCAAGAAGAAACAGAAAAGGTTCTAACCTCCTGGAAAGATAGTAATAGTGAGAGTTATATAAGTGTTTTAATAAATAATGCTGGCATAAGAAAAGACATGCTTTTGATGTGGATGGAAAATTCACAATGGAATGATGTGATAAATACAAACCTCAACGGATTCTTTTTTGTTACAAGATTTTTATTGAAAGATATGTTGATTGCTAAAAATGGACGAATAATAAATATTGTTTCATTATCAGGAATCAAAGGATTGCCGGGGCAGATGAATTATTCTGCGGCGAAAGGTGGTGTTATTGCTGCGACTAAAGCGTTAGCGCAGGAAGTTGGTAAAAAGAAAGTAACTGTAAATGCAGTAGCTCCAGGATTTATCAAAACGGATATGACAAAAGATTTAAATGAACAGCAACTGAAAGCAATGATTCCAATGAATCGTTTTGGAGAACCTGAAGAGGTTGCTGAACTTGTTGGTTTTCTTGCATCTGAAAAGGCTTCTTATATCACAGGTGCAGTAATTTCAGTCAACGGAGGATTATATACCTGATAGAAATTTAACTATATATATGAGTAATTCTACAAATAGAGTGGTCATTACAGGATTAGGAATCTACTCCACAATAGGTAAAAATTTAAGTGACGTAAAAGATTCTTTATTTAATGGCAAATCCGGAATTGTATTAGATGCAGAACGAAAGTTATGGGGATTTCAATCTGGATTGACCGGAAAAATTGATCGTCCGCAGTTAAAAGGATTATTAGATAGAAGAGCAAGAGTCAGTATGCCGGAACAAGCTGAATATGCCTATATGGCAACAGTTCAGGCTTTACAACATGCTAAAATGGATCCGGAATTTTTAGATAAAAATGAAGTTGGTGTTATCTATGGAAATGATAGTTCAACAGTTCCTGTTATAAATTCTATTGATATTATAAGAGAGAAGAAAGATACTTTATTGGTTGGATCTGGCGCCGTATTTCAAGCAATGAATTCATCTGTAACGATGAATCTTTCAGTAATTTTCAAATTGAAAGGTGTTAATTTTACATTGAGTGGCGCTTGCGCAAGTGGTTCGCATTCTATTGGTATGGGCTATTTTTTAATCAAACATGGATATCAGAAATCAATAGTTTGTGGTGGAGCACAGGAAGTGAATCTTTTTTGTGTTGGCAGTTTCGACGGACTTGGCGCTTTTGCAAAACGAGAAAATGAACCGACTAAGGCTTCACGTCCATTTGATAAAACTCGTGATGGGCTTGTCCCTAGCGGCGGAGCAGCAACAGTCATTCTTGAAAGTTATGAATCAGCGGTAAAAAGAGGCGCTCCAATTCTTGCTGAGTTAATTGGTTATGGATTTTCATCAGATGGAAAACATATTTCCGTTCCTGATGTTGACGGACCTGTCAGAGCAATTAGAATGTCACTGGATGTTGCAGGTGTTTCACCTGAAAATATTGATTATATTAATGCTCATGCCACATCAACACCGCTTGGCGACCAGAATGAAGCCAAAGCAATAGATCAGGTTTTTGGTAATTACAGACCACTTGTTTCTTCAACAAAATCAATGACAGGACATGAAATGTGGATGGCAGGCGCCAGTGAAATCATCTATTCTATTATTATGATGCAGAATTCATTTGTTGCTCCAAATATTAATTTCACGGAACCTGATGAAGTAACAGAAAAATTAAATATAGCTTCAAAAACTACAAGTAAAAATATTGATATTTTCTTGTCAAATTCTTTTGGCTTTGGTGGCACGAATTCATCACTAATTGTAAAAAAAATAAAATAAATTGTATATTCGCTTTTTGAAAAATAAGAGATATGACGAAAGAAGAAATAGTAAAAATAATAAATGACTTTTTGGTTGATGAATTTGAAATGAATGAAAGTCAACTTGTTCCTGAAGCTTTATTGAAAGAAGATCTTAGTATTGAAAGTCTTGATTTTGTTGATATTGCTGTTGTAATTGAAAAAAAATTCGGATTCAAAGTTAAAGGTGAAGATATGATGAATGTCAGAACTCTTGGTGATCTTCACGATTATATTTACAATTATCTGAATACAAATAAATAATTCCGATTGTGTCTTCATGGCAGGGCAAATCCCGTGGCGGTGTTTTAGGGTATAAGCTTTTTATTCTTGCATTAAAATATTTAGGTCTTCCGTATGCCTATTTTTTTTTAAGATTCGTTGCTGCTTATTTTGTCGTTTTTGCTCCAATTTCATTCAGGTCAATGTATTTTTATTTCAATAAGATTTTGAAAAAAAATAGTGTTGTTTCTGTAGTAAAAATTTATAAAAATTATTTCTTATTCGGACAAGTGTTGCTTGATAAAGCAGCAGTTATGGCTAGATTTAAAACCAATCTCACGTTTGATTTTGAAGGAGAGGAACATCTTCGCAAAATGGTTGAAGGGAAGACCGGTGGTTTGCTCATCAGCGCTCATATTGGAAATTTTGAAATAGCAGGTTATCTGTTGAGCCGGCTGAATGCCAAGATAAATATAGTGATGTACGATGCAGAACATCAGCGGATAAAAAAATATTTTTCAGATATTCTTTTAAATAATCATGTAAATGTAATTTCAATTAAAAATGATTATTCGCATATTTATGATTTAAGCAATGCCCTTCGCAATAAAGAAATTGTCTGCTTACATGGTGATCGTTTCGTAACAGGTAGTAAAACTGTTGAGACTATTTTTCTTGGCAGAAAAGCTTTATTTCCGTCAGGACCATTTTATCTTGCTGCAAAATATAATGTACCTGTTTCCTTTGTCTTTGCAATGAAAGAAACGAAAAATCATTATCATTTTTATGGGTCGCCATTACATTTTTTTGGAAACTCTGGGACAATGGATAAACGCAATCAGGTGTTAAAAACTATCGTGGAAAAATATATTTCTGAATTGGAAAAAATTATTTTGAAATATCCCGAACAGTGGTTCAATTATTATATGTTTTGGGAAAAATAAAAAAATAAAAATGAAAAAATTATTGTTGGTTTCGGCAAATCAATATACAGTACCATATCCTGTGTATCCATTGGGACTAGCTTATATCAAGACTTATCTTGAATCCAAATTAGATAATTTTGAAATTCGTTTATTTGATTTTGTTGGGAAAAATGAAAATGATTTCATTCAATATCTTCAAGAATATCGTCCTGAATATGTTGGTGTATCTTTTAGAAATATTGATGATGTTAACATATATAAAAAAGAAAGTTTTATTTTTCATTATCGAAAAATTATTGAAAATATCAGAAAATATAGTCATAGCAAGATAGTTGTTGGTGGTCCTGGATTTTCAATTTATCCAAAATTTCTTTTTGAATTTGTTAAACCTGATTTTGGTATTTATGGTGAAGGTGAAGAAAGTTTCCACCATCTGTTGATGGCATTGGAGAATAACACTGATTATACAATAATCGAAGGTCTTGTTTTTCCAACAGAGAAAGGCACACAAGTCAATCCGAGAACAACTTTTTTTAACAATCTTGATCTTAGTTTTGACAATGAACTGACAGATTTTTATTGGAAAGAAAGCGGAATGCTGAATATTCAAACAAAGCGCGGTTGTCCGTATAAATGTATTTATTGCACATATCCTGTGATTGAAGGACGTAAAATAAGAACGCTGGATACAGATAAAATTGTTGATACATTGAAAAATCTATATTTCAATAAAAAAATTGATTATGTTTTTTTTACAGATTCAGTGTTCAATATGTGTAATGATTACAATCATGAGTTGGCTGATAAGATAATAAATAGTGGGATAGACATCAAGTGGGGTGGGTATTTTAATTTTGCTTTATTGGATGAAAAATTGTTAGTGAAATTAAAAAAAGCAGGATTAACTCATATTGAGTTTGGCACAGAATCTATCAGTGACACAACATTGAAAAATTACAATAAACCTTTCACAGTTGCTGAAATTATTGAAGCTTCTGCATTATGCAATAGGCTGGATATTGATTTTGCTCATTTTTTAATTCTTGGCGGCTATGGTGAAACGGATGAAACAATCAATGAAACTTTTGAAAATTCTAAGAAAATTAATCGCTCAGTGTTTTTTCCATTTGTCGGAATGCGCATCTATCCCGGTACACGCCTACATCAAATAGCTATTGATGAAAATAAAATTGATTTAAGCGATGATCTTCTTGAACCGAAATTTTACATCTCTAATAAAATTAATCTTGATACGCTGAAAGAAAGAGCTAAAGCATCTGGCAGACGATGGATTTTCCCTGATGAAGATATGTCGGCGATTATGGATAAGATGAGAAAGAAAAATAAAAAAGGTCCGCTATGGGAATATCTGATTTAGTTTTGAATTTTCAAGCGTATTTTTTTTTTGATATTTAGTTGTAATAACTTTTTATATGTATTTTGAAAAAAATAAAATTTGATAGTTAAAATTTACAAGAATTTAAAAAAATAAGCATGAATCCGCAGGATTATAATATTATTGACCTTATTCCACAACGTCCGCCTTTTGTGATGGTGGATCGTATTTTAAGTACTAATGAAAGAGTTACTTTTACTCGTTTTAAATTACAAGCAAGCAATATTTTTTGTGTTCATGGAAATTTTATTGAACCAGGAATGATTGAAAATATAGCTCAGACAGCTGCTGCTCGAGCCGGATACCTTTGTAAAAGCAACAATGAAGAGGTGCGTTTAGGATTTATCGGAAGTATAAAAAATATGAATGTGTATTTTTTACCGGAAGTTGGTCAAGAGATCGTTACTGAAGTGATTCAGGAAAATCAGATAATGGGAGTGACGATTATTACCGGAAAAGTTAGATGTAATGATAAACTCGCATTGGAATGTGAAGTGAGAATATTTTTAAAATAATTTTTTTCAAATGTTACGATAAGAATTCCAATAGAGGCTTTATGAACATTCTTAAATTAAAAACTTCTGGAGTGATTAACATTTTATTTAAAAATATTTTATATTTGCATAAATACATGGTGTATTTTATTTCTAAAAATTTAAAAATCATGAAACTGAGAAAAAAAATAATTCTCTTTTTAATACCTGTATTAGCCATTATTCTTGTTTGCTGTAGCAGACATTCAATTCCTGGGCTTGATGGAGGCACAGTTCGCCTGGATAAAAAAAGAAGAGCAAGCAGTCATGCAACTCCTGTTGGTGATAATATTAAAACGAAGTATAAAACTACCAAAGGAAAACAATCAACCGATAGATTGTACTAAATTATTTTTGTATTTATTTGTCTGAACGCTTTTCCAAGATTTTCAATAATATCACCAGCTATCAAAGATTCAAAACTTTTATTTTTTGCTGCAATATCTCCGGATAATCCATGCAGAAAAACGCCAAAAATACACGTTTCTTTTGGCGAATATCCTTGTCCTAAAAGTCCAAGCAAAATTCCTGTTAAAACATCTCCGCTTCCAGCTGTTGCCATTCCCGGATTTCCGGTCGTATTAAAATAACAAGTACCATCAGGGCATGCAATGGATGTATTGGCGCCTTTAAGTATCACAAAAACTTTGTGTTCCTTGGCAAAAGCCCGTTGCAGTTCGCTTCGGTGAAAATCATTCTTTGCTTTACCTGTCAATCGTTCAAATTCTTTTACATGTGGAGTGAAAATACTAAAAGGCGGAATGTGTGAACCGATTGATTTATCAAGTCCAATAATGTTAATTGCATCTGCATCAAAAATAATTGGTGTTTTAGAATTTAGCATTAAATTTTTCAACGCAGCTTGTGTTTTAATGTCTTGCCCAATCCCCGGGCCAACAGCAATTGCATTGTATCCGGTAAGATTTATTTTATCTGAAAATACTTTTTCATTTTCATCAATGCTCGCTATGGCTTCAGGTACGCCAGTTTGAAGAATTTCATATCCGCTTTTTGGAATATGAACTGTGATCAAACCAATTCCTGAACGCAAACATGCTTTGGCTGAAAGCAAAGCTGCGCCCATCTTTCCATAACTTCCGGAGATAAGTAATGCGTGACCAAAATTTCCTTTGTGAGAAAACTTTTTTCTTGTTTTGAAAAAAGTTGAAATAAATTCTTTTGTAATTAAATAATTATTTGTTTGGACTGATTCTAAATAATAATGATGAATACCTATCGGTATGATTTGCCAATCACCGCAATATTTTTCATTTTCAGGAAAAAGAAAAGAATATTTTGGCGACTGAAAAGTTAATGTATAATCAGCGAAAACTACTATTGAATCTGATAAATTTGGCTTGTCACCAAATAATCCGGAAGGAATATCAATGGAAATTTTTATTGCTTTTTGCTTATTAATAAAAGAAACTGTTTCAGCCAATAAACTGTCCAGTTGTTTGGTCAATCCTGAGCCAATCAGTGCATCAATAATAATATCATACATTTTAAGTTTATGGAGATTTTTAGCATCATTAAATTCAAAAATTTTTATTTTTTTTAAATGAGTTAATCGTTCAAAATTTATTTTAAAATCATCTGAAATCCTCTCTGAATGCTTAATAACGCAGACTTCTATATTGAATTTATTTTCTGATAATATTCTTGCAATCGCCAATCCATCGCCACCATTATTACCTAATCCGCAAAAAACAATAATCTTTTTCTTTTTATCAAAATGTTTAATAATCCATTCTGTACAGCCTTTGGCAGCTCTTTCCATCAGGTCAATTGAACTGACAGGTTCGTGCTGAATGGTATAAGCATCCGCTTCTCTGATTTGATTTATAGTTAAAATTTTCATTTGATGAAAAATTTTAGATTCACCTTCAAATTTATTGAATATTTTTGTAAAGTTTAATTTTAATATGAAAAATGATTTTGATTCTGTGATTCTTTCGCTTGCGTATCTACCGCCAATAGAGTATATCGCACAGTTTTTCCTTTTTAAAAATAGTATTATTGAAAAAGATGAAACATATCCTAAACAAACATTCAGAAATAGATGTTACATTTATGGTCCAAACGGAATTCAAATGCTGAACATCCCTGTTATCAGGATGTTTGGCAATCATTCGCAGACAAAAGATATTCGAATTTCAAATACAATAAACTGGCAATTAAATCATATTCGTTCTATTGAAACGGCTTATAACAATTCTCCTTTTTACATTTATTATAAAGATAAAATTGAATCTTTTTATTCAAAAAAATATGATTTCCTTTTAGATTTTGATTTAGAATATCTTTCTGTTCTTTTGGATATTTTAAAATGTAAAAATGATATTTCACTATCAAAAGGGTTTATTAAATCATATCCCGAATCGTTTGATTTACGTGAGAAAATTCATCCGGCAAAAGAGAGGATATTACAAGCACCACGCTATTCGCAGGTTTTTGAAGAGCGACATGGATTCATTCCAAATTTAAGTATACTTGATTTGTTATTTAATAAGGGCCCGGAGGCAAATGAATATTTAAAAAATATTCATATTCAAAATTAAATAGTAAAAAAATAAAATCAATTCACATTTTTTATAGGAGGATCAAGTTTTTGAAAACGAAGTCAGGAAATGGGAATATCACAGCTGGTTACAGCTAATTTTGAAGTTGGAAAATAATTAGTTGAAAAGAGATTCAACAAAATTAATTTTATTGAAAATTTGTAGGTCTTCCATTTTTTCTCCAATACCAATGTATTTTACTGGAATTTTAAACTGGTCGGAAATGCCAATAACTACGCCGCCTTTGGCTGTACCATCTAGTTTCGTAAGAGCTAACGCATTTACATCAGTAACAGATATAAATTGTCGTGCCTGCTCAAATGCATTCTGACCTGTGGAAGCATCCAGCACAAGAAGTGCTTCGTGAGGCGCATCAGGAATGACTTTCTGCATGACTCGTTTGATCTTTGAAAGTTCAGTCATCAACTGGGTTTTATTATGAAGTCTTCCGGCGGTATCAATTATAACTACATCCATTTTTTTAGCTATGGCTGAAGTCAATGTGTCGAAAGCCACAGATGCGGGATCTGCACCCATGTCGTGTGAAACGACAGGAACATCAACGCGTTTGCCCCATATTTTCAATTGTTCAACTGCAGCAGCACGAAAAGTATCAGCAGCACCGAGCATAACAGTTTTACCGGCAGCTTTGAATTGATAAGCCAATTTACCAATGGTGGTGGTCTTTCCAACGCCATTCACACCTACAACCAATATAACATAAGGGTTTTCCTGAGCAGGAAAATTAAAATCAGAATAATTTCCGTTTTCATTTTCACTGAGCAAATTTGTAATTTCTTCTTTAAGTAATTTATTTAATTCGCTTGTGCCAAAATATTTATCACTGGCAACTCTTTTTTCAATTCGGGTAATGATTTTCAACGTAGTTTCAACGCCTACATCCGATGAAACAAGGATTTCTTCGAGATTATCCAGCACATCTTCGTCAACTTTTGACTTGCCAATTATAGCTTTTGAAATCCTTGAAAAGAAACTTTCTCTGGTTTTTTGAAGTCCTTTTTCCAGATTTTCTTTTTCTTTAGCAAATAGATTAAAAATAGCCATAAATCAATTCATATTAAAGAAGGAAATGAAAATTATAAGAACAAAAAACCCCGTATTTATTCTGAAAGCAAATAAATACGGAGTTTTCAGCAGAAATAAAAAATTACTTCTGTGATAAATAGTCTTTAACTTTATCTAAAGGTATAAATTCTGCTTTAAAGGAATAAGCGCCAGTTTTAGGTGATTTAACTGTTTTTATAATTTTAATAGTATTTCTGCTTTCACCAGTTTGAAGGGTTGCAACAACTTTCTTTGCCATAACTTTAGATTATTTAATTTCTTTATGAACGGTTATTTTTTTCAAAACAGGATTGTATTTTTTCAACTCAAGCCTGTCTGGAGTATTCTTTTTATTTTTCGTAGTGATATACCTTGAAGTGCCTGGCAAACCGCTTTTTCTATGCTCTGTACATTCCAGTATCACTTGTATTCTTGCTTCTTTACTCTTTTTACCCATAATCGTATTCTTTAAAATCGGACTGCAAAGATAAAAATATTTTTGGAAAAAAACAATAGTCTCTAAATAGAACTTGAAAATATAAAAATTTGAAGTTTTGAAACAAAGAAATTATTTATAAAAATCATTACATTTGCATCTTTATTAAGTGAAATTTTTTAACTATTAAATTTATTTTTAATGAGTAAAATTGCATTAATTACAGGTGTTACCGGACAAGATGGCGCTTACCTTGCAGAATTTCTTTTGAAAAAAGGATATATAGTTCATGGCGTAAAAAGAAGATCTTCTTTGTTTAATACTGACAGAATTGATCATCTTTACCTTGATCCACATATTGAAAATAGAAATTTTATTTTGCATCATGGAGACTTGACTGATTCAACCAATCTTATTCGAATCATTCAGGAAACTCAACCGGATGAAATATATAATCTTGCTGCTCAAAGTCATGTAAAAGTTAGTTTTGATACGCCTGAATATACTGCCAATGCTGATGGAATCGGCACTCTGCGTATGCTTGAAGCTATTCGATTATTAGGTTTGGTTGAAAAGACAAGATTTTATCAAGCCTCTACTTCTGAATTATATGGTCTTGTACAGGAAGTGCCACAATCGGAGAAAACTCCATTTTATCCGCGCAGTCCTTATGCTGTGGCGAAAATGTATGCTTATTGGATTACTGTTAATTATCGTGAAGCCTATAATATTTTTGCTGCAAATGGAATTCTTTTCAATCATGAATCACCGATTCGTGGAGAAACATTTGTTACAAGAAAAATTACACGCGCTGTTGCCAAGATTGCTCTTGGTATGCAGAAAAAAATATTTCTCGGAAACCTTTCTGCTAAAAGAGATTGGGGACATGCTAAGGATTATGTTAAAGCAATGTATTTAATTCTTCAACAAGATAAAGCTGAAGATTTTGTGATTGCAACTGGTATAACGACTGAGGTTCGCGATTTTGTTTCAGAAGCTTTTAAACAAATTGGGGTTGAAATAGAATTTAAAGGTGTTGGTATTGATGAAAAAGGAATTGTGCGAAGTATCAATACTGAAAACAAATTGGTTGGAAACTCAATTAAAACAGGCGATGTGCTTGTAGAGGTTGATCCTGCTTATTTCCGACCGACAGAAGTTGAATTGTTGATTGGAGATCCTACAAAAGCAAAGACATTGTTGAATTGGGAACCAAAATATACGTTGAATGATATGATTAAAGAGATGGTTGAGAGCGATCTTCATCTTATGCATAAAGATAAATACCTGAAAGATGGTGGTTTTTCAATTTTGAATTATTTTGAATAAATGAATAAATCCTCAAAAATATATATAGCCGGCAATACCGGCTTGGTTGGAAGTGCTATTGTTCGTAATCTTCAGAAGAAAGGATATACAAATTTTGTTTATACTCCTTGGCCAGAATATGATTTGATAAATCAAAAAGTGGTTGAAGATTTTTTTGCAAAAGAAAAACCTGAATATGTTTTCATGGCTGCTGCCAAAGTGGGCGGAATTATTGCAAACAATACCTATAGAGCGCAATTTATCTACGAAAATCTTCAGATACAAAATAATATTATTCATCAGAGTTATGTGCATGGCGTGAAGAAATTTCTTTTTCTTGGAAGTTCTTGCATCTATCCAAAGAATTGTCCTCAGCCGATGAAGGAAGATTATTTGTTGACTGATGAACTTGAATATACGAATGAACCCTACGCTATTGCCAAGATTGCAGGTATAAAAATGTGTGAAAGTTATAATTTGCAGTACGGAACAAATTTTATTTCTGTGATGCCAACAAACTTGTATGGCTTGAATGATAATTTTGATCTGGAAAAATCACATGTGCTTCCTGCATTGATTCGTAAAATGCATTTAGGAAAATGTCTTATGAATAATGAGATTGAGCTTATCCGAAAAGATCTTGACAAGAAACCTATTGAAAACATTAATGGAAAAGCGGATTTTAGCGATATACTTAAAATTCTTGCTAAATACGGCATTCAGAAAGAAGAAATAAACGGACAAAATAAAGTAGTTATAAATCTTTGGGGAACAGGAACGCCACGTCGTGAATTCCTTCATGCAGATGACCTTGCGGATGCTTGTGTGTTTTTAATGGAAAATACTCAGTTTGATGATTTGAAAAAAGATAAAGATTCTGAAATTCGCAATACACACATCAATATTGGAATTGGGACAGATTTTACTATTTGCGAAATAGCTGAAATAATTAAAAAAATTATTGGTTATACCGGTGAAATCAATTGGGATAGCTCTAAACCGGATGGTACAATGCAGAAACTACTTAATGTTGACAAGCTACATTCGCTCGGATGGAAGGAAACAATTCAATTTGAAGAAGGTTTAAAAAGTGTTTATCAGAATTATATTTCTTAAAATCGAAATAATATTACATTATAAACCTTTGGAATAATAACAATTTTGGGTTAATGGAATAACCCGTTCAACTTAATATCTACTATAGAAAATAGTAAATATTCTTCTCTGGAAAATTAATTAATAATGTATTTAAACCTGAACTGATTTTTTTCGGAGAAATTATATATTTAGTAAAACAAAAAAAGAGTGAAGTTTTAAATAACCTCACTCTTTTTATTTTGATTTATAAAATATTAATTTGTAATAAACAATTTTGAATTACCAAGTGATGTTTTAACAAAATAAATTCCGGTTGAAAGATCAGAAACATCGATTGTTTTAGCTCTTTCAACGTTTTTTACAAGAGCGCCCAAACTGTTAAAAATATAAATATTTTTTACTTCTTTTGAGAAGTTAACAATACCATTTGTAACAGGATTTGGATAGATGTTTAATGATTGATCATTTGTGTTCAGTTCATTTATACCGGTTGATAATGGACCATAATATTGAATATCATCAATACCAATCGTTGTAGGAGAAGTACCAGTTGTTGCATCCTGAGCAATTCTTAAAGAAATTTGTGTAATTGCGAATGTAGCAGGCTCAATAGAAATTGATGACCATGGAATATCAATTTTGCCCCATGTGTTAGCAGTTAGTTTGCTAAAATCAAACCAGCCTTTCCAAGTTCCATTTATAGAAAGATGTAATCCTCCAGCAGCAACATCTGAATATTTAATATAAACTCTTAAACCTGTTGTTCCAACTATACTATTTGCTGGATCAAGAGTTGGATCTATATATATAACCCCACCATAGTTACTTGCCCAACTAAGTGTCATTAGGCAATAACTTCCTGTATGACCGCCCGGAGTAATTGCGAGTGATGCTCCTCCATCTGGCCATGCACTTTCCGTAGAACTTTGCATAACTCCATCAAACATATGTAATGAGTAAGCAGCTGGTACTTGTGCTCTTAATAAAGAGAATGCAAGCAAGAACATTCCTAATAGTAAAGATTTTTTTTTCATAATTTAAATTGTTTAGTTAATAATTAAAATAGATACATTGAATTAAAATTTTAATTTTAAGAGTAAGAACTTTTCAGTCCTTACTCTTAATTTTTAGGACAAAATTATTTTACAATAAATTTTGCTTGTCCTTTGGAAGTATTGATAATATAGATACCGCTTGAAAGATCTGAAACATTAATGGTTTTAGCTCTTTCAATGTTTTTAACAAGAATTCCCTGATTGTTATAAATTGTAATATTTTTTACTTCTTCTGAAAAGTTTACAACACCATTTGTAACAGGATTTGGATACATTTTAATTGTTTCGTTATTGCTTTTCATATCATTAATGCCTGCAATTTGAGAACCTATTGCAATATACTTAATTCTAAATTTAGCATTCGTAAAACTTACAGTAGCATTAAAAACGCGAAATCTGATATGTGTAATTTTAGTTAAATCACATACAGCATTAGGAGCATAAATATTACCACCACCAATAAAAGTTCCGCTTAATGTAAAATCAGGAATATTGTTAAATCCGGTTCCACCCTTTGTTATGGTATCAGTTTCACCTTTACCAATCATTCCACAAATTCTAGTATCCCAAGTGCCTGCTGGAGTATCATAATCAATCGTATTATTATTTATGTCTCTTGCATACATGGCAACAACCATAACATCATCAGTTGAGTTTGTATTTTGAACGATAACAAAATAGTCAGCATTTTTAGACAGATCAATTGTTTTTGGTGTTGTACTATCAGCTTCCAATCCAAAAGCCACCTCCATATCATTGTAACCGGCAGCAGCTTGAGTAAATGTTACATCTAATGCTTTAGCAGTTGTATTTCTGGTTAAAGTATACGCACCTGGTTGTGTAGAACCCCATTTAACATCAGTGTATTCAGTAGCAGACGAGAAATCATCTTTAAACCCAGTTCTGGTTCCATTTAATTGTGCTTGGCTTAAAAGCGCAGACAGAGAGAAAATTCCTAAAAGTAAATTTGTTTTTTTCATAAGTTTTAAAAATTTAGTTAGTAATTTAAAATAGTATTTTAATTTGCATTAACTATTCACAAATAAAGAATGTTATTCCAAAATATAATAATAAGACAATAAGACCTAATAGTAGGGTACCTCCTTTCTTGAAATATTATAAGAAATTTAGTATTAATTAATAATCAAACTTATTTAAAAGAAATTATTTAAATAATAAAACAAAATAATACCGAGGTCAATAGTTTAATATTGTTAGGCGTTAGAAGCAATTTGTATAAATAAATATGCATAAAGTTTAGTTATCTAAACATACACAAAGTTAGCAACTTTCTTTGTTGATTCAAAAAATAATAATAATAATTTTAATGTGTATTATAATATTTTATGCATTTTTGTTTTTTAAAAAAGTTAATATGTTTCGATAAGTCATATATTGTTTAATTATATATTTAATCATAATCCATTCCAATCAAAATATTTTTTTTCTTATCATGTCCAATCATATTTTTAGTTTGATTTTTTTATTTAATTTTTTAGCATATAACAACCACTTTTTTTTAAATATTTTTAGAGAAATTTAAAAAATTGAGATTAAAGTTTTTAATTGATTGAATTTTAGTAGTATATAAAATTGAAACTATAAAATTAGTTTTTTTATAAAATTCTGTTTTATATTTGCGATTGACATTAGCATCAATGAAGTAGTTTATGTATGTGTATTAATTATATATACACATCAAAGTAAAGGAAATAATAATGATTGATGATAAAAGCTATTTATTACCTTTAAAACAAGGTGATAAAGCAGTATTCGAAATTATTTTTAAGGATTATTATAGAAAACTATGTTTATATGCAAAAGGCTTTTTAGGCGATGCAAATGAAGCTGAAGATATTGTCAGTGATTTTTTTGTATCGTTTTGGGAAAACAGAAAAAATTTGGAGATTACTTCTTCTTTAAAATCTTATTTATTTAAGTCAATTAAGAACAGATGTATGAATTATATTAAACATCTGTCGGTTAAAGACAAATATAAATCAACAATTATAACGCATTATCAAGAAGATTTATACCTTGATAGATCTGATAAATTTAATGATATAGACTATAATGCTCTTCATAAAAAGATTGATGAAATTATTGAAAAATTACCCAATCAGTGTAAAAGGGTTTATTTAATGAGTCGTTATGATGAAAAAAAATACGATGAAATTGCAAATGAATTGAATATTTCTCGTAATGCAGTTAAAAAACATATTGTAAAAGCGTTAGAGTTATTCAGAATAAATCTACGTGATGCAGAATTTTTTAGCGTGTTGATTATATTACTATTATATCCATAAACTTATTTTTAAATATACTTTTTATTTTTTTGTCTTAATTTTTGTTCTTTGAACTGATTTTTAATTAAGTCCTTATTCGGTTCATTTATAGCTGAATATAAGAATAACTATAAAGTTTTATAAAAATTAAGGTACCCTATATTGTGAAATCATTGTCTTTACAGTTAAAAACAGGAGTTTTATGAATGCTTTTGAAAACGACCATCAAGAATTAATTATCACTTTTTTAAGCGGAGAAGCATCCAATGATGAGATAGACAAATTGAATGAATGGATTGAATCTTCTGCAGAAAACAAACAACAGTTTAACGAGTATTTACGATCATGGCAGACTGGATGTTGGTCCGAATTCGTCATGAAAACTGATGTTGACATCGCTTTGGAAGAGGTAAATGAAAGAATTAAACAAAGAAAACGCGCGAATACAATTCAATTTATTCAAGGATTTGCCAAATATGCAGCTGCTATTTTTTTATTTGTTGCGCTTTCATTTTTTGTAAACCAATATTGGCAGAAACATTTTAATAAGAAAATTACAAATTCTGACCAAGTAGCAACCAATTTTTCTGAAGGAGGAAAAATTATTCTTCAGGATGGCACTGTTATTAATTTAGATGAAAAATCAGGGAATATTGCTTATAACCAAAAAAATGGTAAAATAGTTTTGAATAACAAGACTATTTATGCTAATAAAGTTGAAGCTGGCAAGAAAAAAAATAAAGAAAATGTTTCTTATAAAAAGATGGTTTACAATACCATTATTGTACCATTCGGACATTACTACAAGATTACATTACCTGACAGTACAATGGTTTGGATAAATTCCGGTTCAAAACTTAAGTATTATTCAGATATTCCTAATGATATCCGTTTGATAGAATTGCAAGGGGAAGCATTTTTTGAAGTAACACATAATAAAAATTTACCATTTGTTGTAAGAACAAATGATCAGGAAGTAAAAGTATTGGGAACTTCTTTTAATATAAATTCTCAAGAAAAAGATAATTTTATTAAAACTACATTGGTAACAGGTTCCTTGCAAATAACCGGGAATAAAGATAAAAAATCTACAATTTCTATTAAAATAAAACCTGGAGAACAAGCAGTATATTCCAAAATAGAAAAAAATATTGAAATCAGAAAAGTAAACGCTGAAGTATATTGTTCATGGAAGGATGGCTATTACACATTTATGGATACTCCTTTTAGAGATGTCATAGAAACAATATCAAAGTATTATGGTGTTGAAATAGTGCTTGAAGGCGAAGCACAAAATTTTGACAAGAAGATTTCCGGAAAACTTGTTCGTGATAACACCATTACCCAAACCCTTGACAAAATCAAACTTTTGTTACCATTTGAATATAAAGTTTCTGATAAAAAGATTATTATTTATAGCAGCAATACAAATTAAATATTTTATTAAAACTAAAAACTATGAAGAATACGTATGGAAAAAATCTACCCTTTAAAACACAAATAAATAATGTGTTGAAAATTATTCTCTTTATGTTAGTTTTTATCATTCCCGATATGGTAAAAGCAAGTAGGCAAGTGGATGATACTGGAATTACTTTGTCAGGTAAGAATATTACACTGATGGAAATAATTCAAAATATTGAACAACAAACAAATTATTTATGTCTTTTTAGTAGTAATGATTTAAATCTCAAACGAAAGTTTTCGCTTGAAGTGAAAGGAGTTACAGTTGAAGTATTGCTGAATGATTTATTCCAGAATTCACCTATTTCATATAAGATACAGGGCAAACAAATTATCCTTTTCAAGGATAAAAAAAAGAAAAAGGTTGAAAATATAGCTCCTTTGCCACAAAACATGGGAGTAAATGAAATTTCTATCACAGGTCAGATTTTAGATGAAACAGGTGTGCCAATGCCTGGTGTAAGTGTTACAATAAAAGGGTCTAAAAAAGGAATGGTTTCTGACATAAATGGGAAATTTACGATTCAAGTACCAGATCAGGGAACTATACTTGTTTTTTCATTTATAGGATATAAAAAGAAAGAGGTAATTGTTGGTTCACAAACAACGATTAATGTTAAAATGGAACCGGATGCAATTGCTCTAGAACAAGTTGTGGCGATTGGTTACGGTACTGTCAAAAAGAGCGATCTTACTTCATCAATGTCCAGTCTTCGCAAGGAAGATATGGTAAGTGAGGGATCAGTTACTTCACCTGAAGAAATGATGAAAGGACGTGTTTCCGGTATGCAAATTACACCAAATAGTGGTGAGCCTGGATCAGGGATGTCAATTGTTATCAGAGGGGCGAGTGCTATTCAGACTGGTCAGCAACCCTTGTTTGTTATAGACGGTGTGCCTTTGCAAGCTGGTTCACCAGAGCCATCATCAGGTACAATGGGCATTGAATCATCGAGTTCAAATTCAAGTCCGTTTCGCTACATCAACCCTTCGGATATTCAATCTATAGATGTTTTAAAAGGCGCTTCAGCTACAGCTATTTATGGTTCTCGTGGTGCGAATGGTGTTGTGCTTATTACAACAAAAAAAGGTGAGCAAGGAAAGACAATCATTGAATATTCAAGTTCGTTTAATATTTCAGAATTGCCTAAAAAGTTAAATATGCTTTCTGCAAGTGAGTTTGTTCAACAGAGGCGTAAATTTGGAGTTACAGATACAACTTCTGAATATGGTGCTAACACTAACTGGCAGGATCAAATCTTCCGCACTGCAGTTGGTCAGAAACATGATTTGTCTTTTTCTGGAGGGACAAAAAGTGGTTCCTATTTTGGTTCTGTTGGGTATCAAAATCAAGAGGGGATAATTAAAAAATCAGATATGGATAAATACAATGCAAGGTTAAATATTTACCAAAAATTGTTAAATGATAAATTGACAATTGAAGGCAATATGGCTGCGTCATATATTAAGCAAAATACTGTTCCAATTGGTGAAGCATCAAAAACAGGGGATATGCTTTTTTATGCTTTAGAATCAAACCCTACAATGCCTGTAAAATCAGATACTGGAGGATATTTCCAACTTCCTGGTATTGCAACTCAAAATCCTGTTGCCATGCTAAATTATCTTACTAACCAATCTAAATCCACGAGAATCATTGGCAATTTTACACCTTCTTATGAAATTATTAAAGGGCTTACGTATAAATTAAATATTGGTATTGACCATGCTGATGCTACTCGACAACAGCAAGAATATTCTTCTTATCTTCCTGCAGTAGGAAAAGCTTCAGCGCTTTTCAATGCACAATCTTCAACCAACACAACGTTAGATCATACTTTAAACTTTGATAAAACAATTAACAAACATCATGTTACTGTTTTAGCCGGATATTCTTATGAAAAATACTATGTAGAAGGAGATGGCGGTTATTCATGGGGAATGAAAAATGATGATAAAATAAATCCTATTTACAATATGAGTAATGGTATTGCAACGAATATGGGTACTTGGACTTATTCTTCAAAAGATGAGATGCAATCATTTTTTGGTCGCGTAATGTATAGTTTTAACAGCAAGTATCGATTGACTGCAACTGTTCGTCGTGACGGTTCTTCAAAATTTGGAGCAAATAATAAATATGGGACATTCCCATCATTAGGTGGATCTTGGTCGATCTTAGATGAAAAATTCATGGAGAGTTTAAAAAATTCAAATGTGTTAAATGATTTAAAAATTAGAGTCGGTTGGGGCCAAACAGGTAACGCAAATATTGGGAGAGGAAATTCTACTTGGCAATATACTTCTCTTCCCAGCGCTACTGCAATTCTTAATGGGAAAACAGATTCAATAACAAAAGGAATGGTGCTGACTCAAACACCTAATCCAAATCTTAAATGGGAAACCTCTGTACAAGCAGAATTTGGGATAGATTTTGCGTTATTAAAAAATAGACTCACAGGTTCAATTGACCTTTTCCAAAAAACCACTAAAAATATGCTTATGTCAGTTCCGGCAAAACAACCTTCCCCTACAGAAACAATACTTATAAACGTTGACAAAGGGTCTATTATAAACAAGGGTTTAGAAATATCACTAGGTGGATATGTTTTGCAAAAAAGTGATATGAGCTTGTTTATAAGCGGGAATTTTACAACCATTAAAAATACAGTGCAAGATTTGCCAGTAACTTCAATACCAACAGGAAATGCCAGTGGTAGCGGTATGACTAATGTTGCTGTAGAACGAATTGCGAATGGTCAACCGATGTATGTATTTTATGGTGCGAAGTTTCTTGGGTTTGACGCAAAAGGCAATGCAACTTATGCAGATGCTAACGGCAATCCAGCAAAAGATTCTGCTTCTACAGCTATGTTTTATCTTGGTAATCCAAATCCTAAATATATATGGGGCTTGAGTATAAAATATACTTATAAAGTCTTCCATTTGGATATTTTTATTGAAGGGAAACACGGTCAAACTATATATAATAATACAGCAAATTCAATTGACAATTTGTCTAACTTGACTAAACAATCTTTAAATGTATTTGAAAGTACTGTTGTATCCGGGGATAATGGGAATAACAAAACTTTATTCTCCAGTCGTTATCTTGAGAATGGTGGTTTTGTAAGGTTATCTGATATTAAATTAAGTGTTGACATGCCTAGAGCCTGGATTAAAGGGATTAAAAGTGCAACCTTTTTCATAAAAGGAAATAATCTTCTTTTATTAACAAAATATAAAGGGTATGATCCTGAAGTAAATACCAATGCAGGTATGAATGGCGTTGGCTCTGCTGGAATTGATTATTCTAGATATCCTAAAGCAAGAATTTATACAGTAGGTGTTGATATTACATTATAAAAAATAATTGTTTAATTAATAAAATTTGAAAAAATGAAAACAAAAAAAATAATTTATCCGATATTTTTCATAGTGCTATTATTTATTTCATGTACTAAACTAAACGAAACTTTTACAGGTAGTACAGGTGATGTATATAGTTTATCCATTGAACAGATTGTTGCTCCAGCATATAGTAATCTGTATCATTTGTGGTGTCAAGGTGAAACAACGAATGCTGCTGTGGCTCCTTCTGAAGGAGGTTTATTTCCAATTCAGGAATTATCAAGTGATGAAGCAATGATTCCTACACGCAAAACAGACTGGTATGATGGAGGGAAATGGCAACAGGACTATTTATTGACTTGGACTCCTAATCATGATCATATTAAACAATTATATGTTGAATTATCTGAGGGTATTGCACGTGCTAATGGCAGTTTACTTTCATTGGATAAATTATCACAAACATCAGCCGTTAAAACGTATCAAGCAGAGCTTCATTTTTTGCGTTGCTACTATAGTTACCTTATGATGGATATTTATGGGCAAGTGCCTTATCGTGAATATAATGAAATAGATTTTTTAAAAGATCCACAGATTTTAGATAGAAAATCAGCTTTTGATAAAATTGTTTCGGAACTAAAAAATATTGCGCTTCCAGGTATGGCTGATTATAATAAAATTCCTTATGGACGCCCTACAAAAGATGCTTGCAAAATGCTATTGGCTAAATTATACCTAAACGAAGAAGTTTATACAGGTGTTTCAGGTTATAAGGATTGTCTTACCTATTTAAATGATATTATTTCCTCTCATCATTATGCAATAGCTGATGATTATTGGAAAATTTTCGCACCGGATAATAATATTAATAATAATGGAAATGCGAATAGTGAACTTATTTTTGTCGGTGTTCAAAAAGAAGTGAATAATCCAGCTGTTTTAGGCAATTCTGGTAAGTGGGACAGACCTTTTATGCTAGCTTTTGGTTATAATCATAAATGGAGTCAAAATGTACCACCGGTTGGTGGAACAAATATCAATGGTGTAGTGGCTCCTGAAGATTTTTGTATAATGATTTGTGCTCATACCGATACATTAAAAGATATGCGTTGGCGTGATGACCGTTTTGTAGGACATAGAAATTACATCTATTTAGGTTTTAACTATGGTCAACAATATAACTTTACAAGTTTTGATCCCAAAGCTATTGATTCTACCAGAAAACTTGCTCGAACCCGATCAGGAAAACCGTTGATTTATACTTTTGATTGTCCTCTTTTAAATGCAACTGAAAATAATGGTGTTCGTGTTTTAAAATTTTATCCTAATACTCCTGATTTACCAATAGAGCAAACATCATTTGGTGAAAGTTATTCAAATGATTATCCAATCTTTCGTATAGCTGATGCATATCTTATGCGTGCTGAATGTAATCTCCGACTTGGTACCAGTGATGGCGCTGCCCCTGTTGAAGATATTAATGCAATACGGTTTAAGCGAAACAAAAACAAAGATAATTCTATGAATGTTACAGCTGGTGATGTAACGCCTGATTTTATTCTTGCAGAAAGAGGCATTGAACTTTATCAGGAAATGCATCGCAGACAGGATTTGATCCGCTTTGGGAAATTTCTTGGACCTAAAGCAAGTAAAACAGAAACATCTCCTGCAAGTCGTTTGTTGTGTCCAATTCCTCAACCTCAAATTGACATCATTAAAAATTTGAAACAAAATCCTGGATATTAATAAAATGAATAATTAAACTTAAAACATTTTTGTAAATTTTATAAATATGAAAAAAAATCTGCTTTTTCATTCATTTGTCAATATTCTTTATTTACTTATTATTGGGGGAGTAAACTTCATCCCTAAATTTATTACAGCGCAAACAGACAGGGGCTATTATACAGCCCCTTATGTGCGTTATGAAGCAGAGGATGGTGTTAAAAGCTCAAATGCTATTCTCCATTCTTCGCCACAGGTTACTGCTTCAGAAACTGCAGCTGAAGCATCAGGACGAAAATATATTGGTCTTGCCAAAACAGGTGATTTTGTAAAAATTAAAGTGAATAAAGTAGCTGATGGAATTACATTGCGTTTTAATATGCCTGATTCTTCTAGTCAAAAAGGGAAAAATGGCAGATTAAATTTTTATGTCAATGGAGTTAAAGTGTCAACACAAAATCTTTCATCTTATTGGGCGTATCAGTATTTCTATTATTATAATCCTTCTAATAAACCATCTTCATCACCACATATGCGTTTTGATGAAATACATTTTAAATTAGCCACTAAATTACAAGTTGGAGATACGCTTAAAATTCAGAAAGATACTTCAGATGCAATTGAATATGGTATTGATTTTATTGAGATTGAAGAAGTACCTGCAAAAATTGAAAATCCAGACCCTGCTAATTATTATTCAGTTACTGATTATGGTGCAATTCCGAATGATAATCTTGATGACATTGATGCTTTTTTTAATTGCATTCAAGATGCAGCGGCAAATGGAAAGAATGTATATATTCCTGAAGGGAAATTTGATCTCAGTTGGATTTATAATTTAGTTGATAAAAATATTAAAATAACAGGTGCTGGTATATGGTACACCGAACTGTATTTTTCTACTAACGATGTACAAGCGGGAGGATTTTCTGCAAGTGATGCAGTTACAAATATTGATATTTCAAATTTTTATATGTCAACGATAAATAATGAAAGATTGGTAAATGGTGTCGCAAATAATTATAAAAATTACCATGGTTTTACCGGAACATATGGCAATAATTCAAAAATACATAATATTTGGTTAGAACATTTTGAAACCGGTTTTTGGATAGCAGATAATGCAACGCCAATTGTAGCTACAAATGGATTAGATATTTCTGAATGCCGAATTCGTAATACATATGCTGATGGAGTTAATTTTTCACAAGGAACATCCAATTCAATCGTAGAATATTCAAACATCAGAAACTGCGGAGATGATGGTTTGGCTATTTGGCCCAGCAATACGAATGGTGCCGTAATGGCAAAAAATAATATATTCCGCTACTGTACTGTTGATCATGTTTGGAGAGCAAGCGGTATTGCTATTTTTGGAGGCGAAGGACATCAGGTGAATAATTGTTTGGTGTCAAATGGATATCAAAGCGCTGGTATGCGCTTTACGACTGATTTTGCCGGTTATCCATTTAGTACTAATTCGACTAATCCAATTCTTTGTAATAACAATACAATTATAAATTGTGGAACTAATTTAGACTTATGGAATACACAACGTGGTGCAATTGACTTCAACGCAAGCAGTAGCACACAAGGTTATAATGTTTGTTATATTCAATTCAGAGAAACAAAAATTATTGATTCACAGAAAAATGGCGTTCAATTTTTTGGTAATGGCGGAAAATATAATAATATAACTTTTTATAATACGACTATAGATGGTACTGGAACTACAGGATCTACGCCAGCATATGGTATTTTGGCTAATACACCCGCTACTCAAGCGGAATTTGATTATGTCGTATTTGCAAATACTGTTTCTGGAGATTATTTAAACCAAAATACCAATTTTAAATTAATTATTAATTTCCCTGGACAGCTTGGTATTGGTAGCGTTTCAAAAAAAGATCCAATAAATGTTTATTATAATTCAATGATGGATGTGCTTGAGGTCAAAGGAGAAACGATACATTTAATCAGTATTTATGATTTATCAGGGCGACAACTTATTGTAAAAGAAAATACATCAAGAGTGCAGGAATTTTCTGTCGGAGCAAGTGGTCTGAAAAATGGAATATATCTTATACAACTCGAAACAGAAAAACATGAAATTATTAGTGGGAAGATAATTAAATTCTAAATAATGTAAGTGAAAATAAGAATTATAGCTTCTAATAGCGTAATGATACATATATGAATTTTGTAAATATAAAATTGTTTTTTATTTATTGTTGAATAAAAATAAAATGATTTTAAATACAAAATAGGACATGAACTTAAATAAGATATTTTTTAAAACTGAAAATAGTTACAAATTATAATAAATACAATATATTAATATTTATATACTGAAAATCTAAATATAATAATTATGAAATTCAAAAAATCATACAATTTATCTATTCCATTTATTTGCATGTTTTTTCTTTTAAATATTTCAAATAATGTATATTCTCAATTAACTTATATTACCTGTAATAGCGCTTGTCCTGGCAATCTTGTAGGAAAGGTGACTTTTGCCAATAAGAACGGAATCACTACAGGTCGTTGGACTTTAAATGATATTTCATATGGCGGTTTAGCTGATGAAAAATTTGAAGTTGTAGATACTGCAGCATTTAAATTTACAAATGGCAATGTTCAAGGAACTCCTACTGGTGGCACATATACTATTGTCAGTAATCCAAACACCGTTAACGGACCATCTGGAACTCCATTAATGAATGAGCCTACTGATGGTATTTTTTTATTTAGATCTATTAATACGAATGATTTTGCAAAATATACAATTAAAGGATTACAAGTAGGCGGAAAATATTGTGTTAGAGTAAAAATGAGTAATCCTGCTCCTTATGTCAATTGCAATCAGACATTGTTTACAGTTATGCAATTTCGAAGTCTTTCAGGAGTAGGTATTTCCGGAGGCGGGACATCAGGAGGACAATGGAATCTTGTTTCAAGTAATGCGGCATGTAAACCATCTACAACAGGTGCATGGGATGGAAATAACCAAAACGAAGGGATAAAATATCATGAATATGTATCAGTGTATGAAATTAATTTTCAGATAGGGCAAAATCAAAATAATACAAACGATAATGGGTTCACGCTTTTTTTTAAGCCGCAAAGCTGGGGAGGAACCAATGATGTGTGGGGCATAGATGAAATTGATGTTTATGGTTGTGTTACGCAACAAATCAGCTCAAGCAATGGCACACAAATTTGTAATGGTACTCCAACAACTTTAACAACAATGGGTATTGGTTCTACAACTGATAAGTACGAATGGCGAATTGGAAGTTCATCAGGAGCATTATTGCCTGATACCAGCAATTCAATAACTGTAACACCTGCTGCTGCAACAACTTATTGGGTAAAATGTATTAGAACCGGCGTTCCATTAACTACAACAATTAATCCTGTTAGTTGTTGCGGTCCGAGTGCAGTAATTTTTACAATTCCGAAAATATGTGAAACCATTACTGTAGATGGAAATAGAACAGAACCGGTCTGGAATATGGCGCCTGTTCAACGTATTGATAATTCTAATTCTAATCCTCTGTTAGATGGTACTGGCAATCACGATTGTGCTCCATCCGGTATTGCTGCTTGTGCCGGAATTCAGGAAAATCCTGCTGCAGACTGGCAAGCCATTTATGATAACAACAAAATCTATTTTTATTTAAAAATTTACGGCAGCAATCCGACAAGTCTCGGAAGTTGGTGGAACACAGATGCTGCTGAAATTTATATTCAAGATAAAACCGGAGCAACAAAACAATTCGTAGTGGGATATAATATTGCTTCAGCTTGGTCTGCACAAAATAAACAAGCCACTTATTGGCAAGCAGAAGCAGCGATTGATATTACAGCAAATAATATTGATATTTCAAAAGGATTTCTTAAATTAGAAATAGCTATTAATCAAATCAAAGATGGGTGCACTTGTCGTGCAGCACAACT